>VOFB01001714.1_pt1 | contig 73753 bp, 129 predicted proteins | sample 5384141 | NCBI WGS metagenome assembly VOFB01 (sample SAMN12384721, study PRJNA508395) | human gut metagenome | isolation source: healthy gut A | host: Homo sapiens
CTATCAGTACTAAAACAAGACCACTTTGCATATGAAGAAACACAGTAATAGACACAGTAATAATGGGAAACAAAGAACTATACAGTATAATGAAAGAAAAAGACGCAATATATAGCAAAAACCAGACTTCTCAGAAGAAGACGGAATGAAAGCAGCAAAACTAGAAGAAAGATTTGCAGAATTAGACGGATGGAACGCCGAATCAGACGCAGCAATGTTACTAAACGACTTAGAATAGCACCAGAAGACCACTATAAGCAAATGAAAGAAATAGAACCAAGAATAAAAGTAAAAATCTTACTAGCACAAAGCCTATTCGGAAACCCAGACGTATTACTATTAGACGAACCAACAAACGACTTAGACCTAAAAAGCATAGAATGGTTACAAGAATTTCTAATAAACTACGAAAACACAGTAATAGTAGTATCACATGACAGATACTTCCTAAACAAAGTATGTACATATATAGCAGACGTAGACTTTGGAAAAATAACACTATACCCAGGAAACTACGACTTCTGGTATGAATCAAGTCAATTAGCATTAAAACAAGCAAGAGAACAAAACAAGAAAAAAGAAGAAAAAATAAAAAGAACTACAAGACTTCATAGCAAGATTCAGTGCAAACGCCTCAAAATCAAAACAAGCAACATCAAGAAAGAAAGACATTAGAAAAAATTCAATTAGAGGAAATAAAACCATCAAACAGAAAATATCCATATGTAGACTTCAAACCTGATAGAGAACCAGGAAAAGAAATTCTACAAGTAAAAAATATATCAAAAACAGTAGACGGAGTAAAACTACTAAACAACATATCATTCACAGTAAAACAAGACAACAAAATAGCATTTTTAGCAGACAATGAACTTGCAAAAAACAATATTATTCCAAATAATTGCAGGAGAACTAGAACCAGACGAAGGAAAAATCGAATGGGGAACAACAATAACAACAAATTATTTCCCAAAAGATAATAACTACTTGTTTGAAACAAACGAAAATATAACAGACTGGCTAAGAAAATACTCAAAAGACCCAGACGAAACATACGTAAGAAGTTTTTAGGAAGAATGTTATTCTCAGGAGACGAAGCACTAAAAGAAGTAAAAAGTACTATCAGGAGGAGAAAAGTAAGATGTGTATTATCAAAAATGATGCTATCAGGAGCAAACTTCCTAATATTTGATGAACCAACAAACCATTTAGATATGGAAAGTATAACAGCAGTAAACAACGGAATGCAAAACTTCAAAGGAAACATACTATTCACATCACACGACCACCAACTAATGCAAACAGTAGCAAACAGAATAATAGACATCAAAGAAAACGGAGAAGTAATAGACAAAGAAATAACATATAACGAATATTTAGGAATATAACGCTAAGGTGTTTTTTGAGACCATACTCAAAAGCACCTTTAACTTTTCAAATAAATTTTGAAAAAAGTAAGTGCATAAATAAAAAAAAATTTATGCACTAAAAAATAATTAATAATAAACTTAGATGTTTTTTGAGTCCGTCCTCAAAAACACCCAAAACACTATTGCTCACTTCCTAAATCAGAAACTTCAACATAATTATCAGAAGTCAAAGATTTATAGAAAGCAATAGTTGCAAATTGGATATAAGGAATTAGCCATAAAACCAATACCTAAAGTTAATGTCGCTAAAATTGACCAACCGATAAAAAGAAAATTGTAAGCAGAACAATTTACCACGATTACCAATCATAAGTTCTTTGCTCTTTAAAACACACTCCTTAGAAGTCATAGAAGGATTTTCAAAAGCAATAAAATAAGATAAAGCATAATAGTATGATCTAGTAGCCATTAAGATCGAAGAAACAATAAATAAAATCATACCAGCAATAAATAAAACTAAAGAAAATCCAGAAAGAGCCCCTAAACCATAAGCATAAGAAGCAGAAGAACTATAGGAATTTACCAAAGGCATTGTAGAAGATACAGCTACACCTGCTACTGAAAAACAATAAGTACAATAGCAATTACAAACAAAACTATAGGTAAAACCAATTGTCCAAAATGCTAAAAGAAACTTTCCAAGATCTTGAAAAATTACCATCAGAAAAACCTAATTTCAAAAAATCAAAATTTATTTTAACATCTTCACCTAAAAATAATTTCAAAAAAGCAAAAATAAGACCAAATTGAATAGGCACTTCAATAATTGCAGCAGCTAATGAAGCCACTGAAGAAATCAAGCTATCATCTGAAAAATACTTTGAATAGCATTAATAGCAATAGAAATAAGCAAAGAAGCCAAAACTATGCAAACAGCCTTACCCCATTTACCATCTAATTTTCTACGAGCATCAGTTCTAAAATCTGAAGAAATCATAAAAAACCCCCTTTCATTTTTTTTCATAAAATATGATATGATAAACAACGAAAAAGTCAATAAAATAAGGGATAAAAAATCAAAATTGACAAAACTAAAAACACCCATAAAGAAAGGAAAGTGAAAAGATGAACAAAATTAATAACACAATAGCACAAGAATTAGAAATAAAAAGAAAGCCAAGTAGAAGCAGCAGTAAAACTAATAGATGAAGGAAACACAATACCATTCATAGCACGTTACAGAAAAAGAAGTTAACAGGAGGACTAAGCGACGAAACATTAAGAGATTTAGGAGAAAGATTAACATATTTAAGAAATTTAGAGCAAAGAAAAGAAGAAATCATAAAATCTATAGATGAACAAGGAAAACTAACAGACGAAATAGTAAAAGCAGTAGCAATAAGCAAAACACTAGCAGAAGTAGAAGACATATATAGACCATATAAACAAAAAAAAAACAAGAGCAACAGTAGCAAAAGCAAAAGGACTAGAACCACTAGCAGAAATAATAATAGAACAAAAAGAAACAAAACAAATAATAGAAGAAATAGCAAAACAATATATAAACATAGAAAAACTATCAGAAGAAGACCAAAAAACAAAGACAAAGTAGTAAAACAACAGAAGAAGCAATACAAGGAGCATTAGATATCATAGCAGAAAACATATCAGACAACAGTAAATACAGAAAAGAAAAAAAAAGAATATGTTATAGAGAAGCACAAATAGAAACAAAAGCAACAGACGAAGAAAAAATCAAACTACGAAATGTATTATGACAAACAAGAACCAATAAAATATATACCAAGCCATAGAATATTAGCAATAAACAGAGGAGAAAAAGAAGAATATATAAAAGTAAAAATACAAAACCAGAAGAAAAAATACTAATATATATAGAAAAAGACACAATAAAAGGAGAAACACAATTCACAGAAATGCTAAAAGCAACAATACTAGACTCATTCAAAAGGCTAATAGAACCATCAATAGACAGAGAAATACGCTCAGATCTAACAGAAAAAGCAGAAGAAAAAGCAATAAAAGTATTCGGACAAAACTCAAAACAACTATTACTAGGAGCACCAATAAAAGGAAAAACAGTAATGGATTTGACCCAGCATATAGAACAGGATGTAAAATAGCAGTAATAGACGAAACAGGAAAAGTATTAGACTACACAACAGTATACCCAACAGAACCACAAAATGATGTAGAAGGAGCAAAAAAAGAACTATTAAAACTAATAGAAAAAGACAAAATAGACATGATAGCAATAGGAAACGGAACAGCATCAAGAGAATCAGAAATGTTTGTATCAGACATGATAAAAGAAACACCAAGAGAAGTACACTATGTAATAGTAAGTGAAGCAGGAGCATCAGTATACTCAGCATCAAAACTAGCAACAGAAGAATATCCAGACATAAATGTATCAATAAGAGGAGCAATATCAATAGCAAGAAGACTACAAGACCCCTAGCAGAACTAGTAAAAATAGACCCTAAAGCTATTGGTGTAGGACAATATCAACATGATGTAAATCAAAAGAAATTGTCTGAAAGCCTAACAGCTGTAGTAGAAGATAGTGTTAATAAAGTAGGAGTAGATGTAAACACAGCAACACCATCACTATTATCTTATGTATCAGGAATAAATGGAACAATAGCAAAAAACATTGTAAAATATAGAGACGAAAATGGAAAATTAAAAGAAAGAAAACAATTTTTAAAAGTACCTAAATTAGGAAAAGTAGCATTTGAGCAATGTGCAGGTTTCTTAAGAATATTTGATGGAGACAACCCATTAGAAATAACAGCAGTACACCCAGAAAGTTATGAAGCAACAGAAAAATTATTAGCAAACTTAGGATTCAACAAAACAGACTTAAAAAAACAAAGAAAAAATAGATGAATTAAGACAAAAACTAAAATCAGTAGACATAGCCCAAACATCCAAAGAACTAGAAATAGGAGAAATGACACTAGCAGATATAATATCAGAACTATCAAAACCAGGAAGAGACCCAAGAGAAGACATGCCAAAACCAATTTTACGTTCAGATGTTTTAAAATTAGAAGATTTAAAAGAAGGAATGATATTAACAGGAACAGTAAGAAACGTAATAGACTTTGGAGCATTTATAGACATAGGAGTAAAACACGACGGGCTAGTACATATTTCAGAAATGAGTGACAAATTCATAAAAAATCCATCTGAAATAGTATCAGTAGGAGATATAGTAAAAGTAAAAGGAAAAAAATAGACCTAGAAAGACAAAAAATAGGACTATCAATGAAAGTATAAAATATAGTAAATTAAAAAATTTCATATTTTCATATTTTCTTAACTTTAGTAATATATTAAAGTACAATAAAAAAGAAAAACCACAAACGTGGTTTTGCCGAAATTAGTAAAAAACTCACACCTAACTCGCCAAGTTACAGATGTGAGTTTTTATATTATAAAAAAGTTCTTTACAAACTTTCACAACGTATCTAAACTAAAATTTACTATTTATACTTCTCCATAATCTCCTTAATAGAATCAAAATCATTACGCAAAATATCCAAAAACAAATCATCCAACTCAGGATCAAACTGAGAACCACGACAACGCTCAAACTCAGAAATAACAGTCTCTAAAGGAAGAGAATCACGATAAGAACGACGAGAAGTCATAGCATCAAAACTATCAGCGACAGCCGCAATCCTAGCAAAAAAGGAATTTGCTCACCAGCCAATTTACCAGGATAACCAGAACCATCAAACTTTTCATGATGATGTTCAACAATAGGCAAAATATCCTGAAAAATAGCAGCATGAGACAAAATATGAACACCAATATTAGGATGTTGTTTAATTTGAGAATACTCATCATCAGTAAGTTTAGAATATTTTTTGCAAAAAATACTATCAGGAACACCAATCTTACCAATATCATGGAACAAACCACCAATTCTCAAAGTCCTAATATCAGACTCAGGCAAACCCAACTTTTCACCAATCAAAACAGAATATTCAGAAACCCTATCAGAATGTCCCCTAGTATAAATATCCTTAGCCTCAACGGTATAACGAAGAGTCTGAATACTATCTAAATAAGCCTGTTCAAGCTTATCATAAGTATCAGTTAATTTATCATTAATATGTTTAATCTCATTCATTTGTTTAATAGACTTAATACCAGACTCAATTAGCAATAACAACTGATCAAACTTATCACTTTTCTCGCAATACCCCTGAATATCCAATCTCTTAATAGTCTCCAAAGGAGGAGCCAAATCCTTATGACCAGTAAGCAACAAAATATATAAATCCTTATTAAATTTACGAATTTCCTCAACAACCTGATCACCATGAAAAGGAGTCATAATAAAATCCAAAATCATCAAATCAAAATGCTCATTTCTAACCCTCTCAATAGCCTCCATAGGATCAGTAACTCCAGTAAACTGATAGCCAGTCCTTTTAAAAAAAATAGACAAAGAATCAACAATACCCTGTTCATCATCAACAGCAATAATTTTATATTGACGATTTTCAGTATTCTCAACATTTTGTGGTGTACCAATTCTCATCCAAACATCCTCCTTGTTTATAAATTATCTATATTATATTGATAAAAATAAATAAATGCAAGAGATTTTAAAAAACTTAATAAAAAAATAAAAACAGACCATAAAAAAAGAACAAACACAAAAAATAGCAGGCCATTAAAAAGCCCGCTTTATGAAGAAGAAAAAATATAAACAAACTAAGTAACTTAATTATAGCATAAAAAAACAATATAATCTTACGAAAATTGTCGAAAAATTTCTTATTTTCAACTAATTTATAAAAATTCATAAAAATCCAACAAAAAACTTCTTATTTTCAACTAATTTATAAAAACTCATAAAAAATTCAACAAAAAACTTTGCAAAATTCACAAAATTTGGTATAATTTAATTATAATGTTTTTGTAAAGGTGAATAAAAAATGAAGAAAAAGAAGTTTTTAAAATTTATGAATTAACAAACCCACAAAAAAGAATATATTACAAATGGACCAAGTCAACAACAAATGCAGCAGTGTAAGTCACATACTATCAGTAATGAAACTAAACAGTGTACTTGACACAAAAAATACTTAAGAAAACAATAGAAACAATAATAGAAAGGAATGACTCATTTCACATTCACTTTAAAAGAAACAAGGACGGATCATACAGTCAATTCTTTGCCGACCCAGAAAAACCAATAATAAACATACATAAAATAAACAACGAAAACATATCTCCAATAAAGGAGTTCTATAAAAATTTCGAACTATCACTAGTCCAACTATTTGCATTTGGGCTTGTATTCACACCAACACACACATATGTATTTTACAAATCACACCACATCATAGCAGACGGATGGGGAATGACACAAGTCGCAGAACAAATCAAAGAAATTTACTCAAAATTGCTTTCAGGCGAAACATTAGACAACTACACAAAACCAAGTTACACAAGCCTAATAAAAAGAGAGCAAGACTATTTAACATCTTCAAAATACAAAACAGACTACGCATTTTGGAACAAATACGTTTCAAACCTAGGCACAACGCGCCTATTTCACAATGACGACATGTTCCAAAAAGACGCAATTCGTTCAGAACATTTAATACCATCAACATTAGCTAAGGACATTGACTCTTTTTTGTCAATCCAATTCTATTTCAGAATACGCATTTTTCTTAGCAATTCTATCTATATACTTTTCTAAAATTTATAACTCAAAAAACATGGTATTTGGAACACCATTTTTAAACAGACAAAAAAGAGTTAATGAATTTCAATCAACAGGATTATATATATGTAACCTACCACTACTAATAAATCAATTAACAATAATGATTTTTTATCTTTATGCCGAAATATTAACACAACAAATTTGGCCTTATTTAAACACGCAAACTTCCCATGCCAACAAATACAACATTTATACCACAAAAACACAAACAAAACAGACTCATTATTCGAAGTAGGATTCTCTTACCAAATAAACGAATTACACGACACATTGCCAGACGGAGACAAAGGACACTGTGAATGGTGTTTCTTAGGAGAACAAAACAACCCACTAACAATACATCTAACAGTATTAAACCATGACAAACTCCTAAGCTTTGACTACTGGACATCATGTTTCACAACAAAAAGAAATAAACCAAATGAACGAAATAATAAAACACCTAATAAAACAAATATTATCAGGAACACAAAACATATCAAAACTAAATGTCTTACCAGAAGAAGCAGTAGAAATCATAAAAAAATTCAACAACAGTGGAAACATACAAACAGACGACACAGTAGTAAACATATTCAAAAAATAGTAGAAAAAAATCCAACACAAACAGCATTAATATGTGGAGAAGAAACACTAACATACTCAGAATTAGACCAAAAATCAACCAACTTAGCAAAATTTTTAATAAACAATAAATTACCAAAAAGGAAAACCAATTGTACTATTTTTTGACAAATCATTAAACATGATAATCTCAATACTAGCAGTACTAAAAGCAGGCTCATGTTATGTACCAATATTACCAAACGAAAACACAAGCAGAATAGAATACATATTAAAAGACTGCAACCCATTTTGCATTCTAACAGACAGCACACACAAAGAAACACTAAAAAACATAAATAGCACAATATTCACAGTAGACACCATTGAAAAAAACACAAAAAGTCCAACTAGACACATCAAGTATTTTGCCAGAATCAGTCGCATATATAATATACACCTCAGGCTCAACAGGAAACCCAAAAGGAACAATGGTAAAACACACAAACATAGTAAACCTAATAAAATCAATAGAAAAAGACAACACACTAAAAGCAAGCCACGAAGATGTATGCATGTCACTACTAAAATACTCATTTGACGCCTCAGGAATAGACATATACACAGCACTACTATTTGGAGCAACACTACTACTTGTAAAAAAAAGAAGACGAACTAAACCCAGAAAAAGTATTACATCTAATAGAACACCACCACGTCACACGATCATTCTTAATACCAAAATGGATAGAACAAATAGCATACCAAGAAAAAAACAGGAAAATACAACTTAACAAGTTTACGAATATTAGGATCAGGAGGAGAATCACTAAAAACCATACCTTGTCCAAAACCTAATAAAAAAAAATATCCAGAACTAAAAATATTAAACTTATATGGACCTACAGAAACAACAATGTTCACAACATGTAAACAAATCAGCAAAGAAGACGCAAAAAGCAACACAAACACAATAGGCAGACCAATTTACGGATCACGATTAGCAGTAGTAAACTCAGACCTAGAATTTTTACCACCAAACACAGAAGGAGAACTAATAATATATGAAGACAAAACATCAATAAAAAAATATAGCAAAGGATACTTAAATTTACCAAAACAAACAGAAAACAAATTTGTAACTATCTATAACCCAATAACACAAGAAAATGTAAAAGCATATAAAACAGGAGACATTGTCAAATTATCAACAAAAGGAGAAATAGAATTTATAGGAAGAGACGACGACGTAGTAAAAGTAAACGGAGGATATTTAGTAGCATTAAACGAAGTTGAAAAAAGATACAAACACTACTAGGAAACGACTTTGACACATATCCAATAGCCATACCATTTAAAAAACACAAAAGTCATAATACTATTTATAGTAAGTCACGAAACAAACATATCAATGTACAGTATAAGAAACTACATAAACAACAACATATCATTTTATATGAAACCAAAAAAAATCATAGAAATACCAGAATTTCCACGCAACTCATCAGGAAAAATAGACCGCAAAAAACTAAAAAAATAGCAGAAGAATATATGTCAGAATCAAAAAACCGAGTAGAACACCCAAGAACCAAAACAGAAAAAGACATATACAAAGTCATAAAAAAATTTGTAGCAATAGACACAATATCAATAAATGACGACTTCATAGACGACCTAGGAATTGACTCACTAGACCTAACAAATGTATACACAGCACTAGACAAATACAACCTAGAAATACAAGACATATACAACAACCCAAACATAAAAAGAACTAGCAAAATTCATAGACAGTAACCAATCATCATCAGACATAAAACCAAACTTAGCAAACCTATCATCATGTAAAATAACAAACCAAGTAAGGCAATTTGATATGACAACAGTCCTATTAACAGGCGTAACAGGATTCTTAGGGATACACATATTACGAGATTTGCTATTAAACGAAAAAGTCAAAAAAATAGACTGTATAATAAGAAACAAAATAAATGCAAACGGAAAAAAAGAGACTAGAAAAAATGATAGAATACTATTATAACTCAGACCCAAAACTAATAAAACTAATAGAAAAAAAGTCACCATATTTAACGGCGACGTCACAAAAGAATTACTAGGACTCGACCAAAAAAGTTACGAGCAACTAAAAAGTGAAGTAACAACAGTAATCAACTCCGCAGCAAATGTAAGACACTTTGCAAAACCAGACCAAATCAGAAAAGACAATGTAAAAAGTGTAATATACTTAATAGACTTTTTTGTGGATCCTCAATCTCACTAGCACATATCTCAACACTATCAATAGCAGGATTCAAAGGAAGCAGAACAAAAGACATAACATTTAACGAAAACACACTATACTTTGAGCAAGAATTCGAAAACAATCCATACTTAGTCAGCAAATTCGAAGCAGAAAAAGCAGTCCTATATGCAAGCAACTATAAAAGACTAAACGCCGCAATATTCCGTATAGGAAACATAATGCCACGCTATGAGGACGGAAAATTCCAACAAAACGCCACACAAAACGTATTCTTATTAGCCATGAAATCAATACTAGACTGCAAAATGATACCAAAAGAATTTTACAACACATCACTAGAATTCAGTCCAGTAGAAGAATGTTCAAAAATGATAGTAAACCTAATCAGCCAAAACACAGGACGCACAATATACCACATATTAAACAACAACGAAATAACAATTTTAGAACTAACCACTTTACTAAATAGACTAGGATGTGATATAGTAGAAACCGACTTAACCACATTCAAAAACAACATAAATAAACACACTGACGAATACACAAAAGAATACCTATTAGGACAAAACTTAAACAAATATTCACAAAACTTAACACTAAAGACTTAGAAAAAGCAAAACTATCATGGCATAAAACAGACTCAGAATACATAAAAAAAGTCATAAAAGTAATAAAATCACTATAAAATAGAAACAAAAGAAAAAAAAAAAAAATCAATAAAAGTAAACAATTATATAAAAAAGCAAAAAAAAAAAGCCAATAAAAGTATGCTATTATAAAAAAACAAAAAAAAAGAAAGGACAGTGACACAAATGGCAAAAAAACAAAAGACACAAAAAGTAAAAAAAATTCAGATGGAAATTCACACTAATGGTACTAATAGTAGACGCAATAGCAGTAGTATTAATGTATTTCATAATGCCACTAATTACAAAATTTTCCACTACTCTCAGAAGACTTTGCATTCAAAGAGACGTACAAGTCTTAACACATATACAACAATACACAGTAGCATATATATTAGAATATCAATACACCTATTTTCATTTTCAATACTAATGAAAAACATTTACAAATACTTAAACAAATATTACCGAAAAGAAAAAATAGAATATGAAGAAATCCAAAAGGTAAGAAAAGACTGCATAAACATCCCATACACAGTATTTTTTGTACAAATAGCATTATTCATAGGAGTAGGACTATTCTTCAACTTCATAATGTTAGCATCAGCATTTGCCATAATGAGATTCACACTAATGATAATAGCACTCGCATCAATCCTATCAATAATCTTATTAATAGGATCACAAAAATACTTATACAATGTAATACTAACAACATACCAAGTATCAAGTAAATACAAAAAGCACACAGGATACAGAATAATAAACTCACAAAACCTATTATTCCAAATGGTACCATTCATAGCAGTAATATTAATAATAATCTCACTAATAGGATACTCAAAAGCAGTACAACAAGAAGGATTTGCAACAGCAAACTATTACCAGTATATATAAAAACAAAAACATACAACCAGAAGAAGTCAACATGGAAAACCTAAAAACAATATTAGGAAGTATACCACTAGAATCAGAAAGCCACTATTACTTCATAATACCACCAGGAGACAAAAATATATATGTATCAAACCCATCAGGAAGCATCAGTGACTTTTGTACTAAAATACAGAGACTATTTTTACAACCAATCAAACGGAATACTATACGAAAGTTTTGGAGTAGACGAACAACTATACACATATGACATAAAAAGACACAAACGGACAAACATGGTATATAGGATTCAAATACCCAGTAGTAGACCTAAATTTACTAACATACTTTGTACAAATAATAATACTAGTACTAATAGCATACTCAATATTCCTATATATATGGGCCCATAATATATCAAACAACTTAATAAGAATATCAAACAGTCTAAAAGACATACTAGACACAAAAATTCAGACAAAAACAGAATATTACCACTAGTATCAAACGATGAATTCAGTGACCTATCATATTATTACAACAAAATACAAGAACTAACAGCCAAAAACATAGAACAAATACACGAAAACCAAAGCATGTTAATGGAAAGTGAAAGACTAGCATCACTAGGACAACTAATAGGAGGAATAGCCCACAAACCTAAAAAACACCAATAATGTCAATAGCAGGAGCAACAGAAGGAATAGACGACCTAATCAAAGAATATGACGCCTCAATAGACAACCCACAAGTAACATCACAAGACCACCATGACATAGCAAAAGACATGAACAGCTGGACAATAAAAATAAAAGAATACACAGCATACATGTCAGACATAATCACAGCAGTAAAAGGACAAGCAGTAGTAATGTCAGAAGCAGACAATGTCACATTTGACATCGAAGAACTAGTAAAAAGAGTAAACATACTAATGAGACACGAACTAAAAAACGCCATAGTATACCTAAATGTAATAATGAAAGTCCCAGAACACACAATATTACACGGAGACATAAACAGCCTAGTACAAGTAATAAACAACATGATATCAAACTCAATACAAGCTTATGCCGGAAAACCAGAACAAAAATAGACTTCATATTTAACAAAAACAAAAGGCAACTTAATAATATCAATAAAAAGACTATGGCCCAGGGGACTACCAGAAATAGTAAAACAAAACTATTCTCAGAAATGATAACAACAAAAGGAAAAAACGGAACAGGACTAGGACTATACATGTCATACTCAACAATAAAAAGCACACTTCGGAGGAGAAATAACATTCGAATCAGAACCAGGCCAAGGCACAACATTCAACATCATATTAGGCGAAATAGAAAACTAAATAAAGACAAGAACAAAATAGAAACAACAAAAAATAAAAAGTCTAACAGTAAAGACACTAGAAAATATTCACTGTTAGGCTTTCATTTTACATCTTCATGTATTGATTTATATATTCACTGTAAAATTATTTGATGAATCCTTACTTATTAAGTTAGAACTTAAAAACTATAGGAAATAAAGCACAAGAACTATCAAATCCCATTCTGAAAAATACATATTACGGCAAACTACGCCACCATCATTAATATTGCGTATTTCAAAATTGCAACCAATTGAAATTGTATAAATGCAACGTGACGCTAATCAGTTTACCATAATTAGCACCACTACTAATACTTTTATACTCGTGAACTTCTGATAATTTTGTTTCATTCATATATTTCTCTATATCATCTATATTTAAACTTCTAGCCGTTATTCCCTTGCTTGCATTTGAATACAAACTACTACAAGCATCATTCAACAATTTAACACCATTATTATAACCATGAGCTTGTCCTAAATATACTGTTCCAGTCGAATCTATTGTATAATCATTTCCTTCAGCACTTACAGTTACCGGAAATGTTGAATCATCTGATATAGATACACCACAATTAGATAATTCCTTTTTAAACTTGGAATAATCAATGTTCCCATCATCACTTGTAATTGCCGATAGTACAATAAATTTATTTGTTCATCTACATTAGTTCCTTCGACTTTCTGCTTTGCATCTTTTTGCCCTAATGGTATTCCATTTCTCCCTCAAAGCATTAAATGTTACACCTGCCAATATCAATAAAACAATAATAGTAATTACTAAAACAATTTTAAAATTAATATTGCACTTTTTGTTGATATATGTTATATAATTAAGTATAAAATTTATTTAAGTTTATAGATTAATTCAATAAATTTTACACAAAAATAATAATTACACTCTAATTATTACCACAAAAGATTCCCAGAAAACAAAAATATTAAGGAGAAAAATATGCAAGAAACAGAAGAAATAAAAGATTTTATGGGATTACATGAAAATGAATCACAAACTAAAAAAGCAGACTGCATTATGGGACTAGGATCAACAGACACAAATGTAGCCAATATAGTTGCAGAACTATACTTGAAAGGATATTCCAACAAAATAATATTTTCAGGAGGACTAGGAAAAAGACACATATAAGCTATGGAACAAAACAGAAGCAGAAAAATTTGCAGAAATAGCAATAAAAAAGGAGTACCAAAAGAAAAAATCTATTTAGAAAAAGAATCAACAAACACAGGAGACAACTTCAGATTCACAAAAAAGATAATAGAAAAAGCAAATCTAAAAAATAAAAACATGCATAGTAGTATGCAAACCCTACGGAGAAAAAAGAGTATATGCAGCATTTAAAAAATATTACCAGAATATGAAGTATCAATATACTCAGAAAACACAAGTTATGAAGAATACTATAAAAGCCATAACAAAGAATGGATAAACGTTTTAGTAGGAGACATACAAAGAATGGAACTATTTTACCAAAAGGCTGGCAAATAAAATGAAAATCCCACAAAATGTAATAGAAGCATACCAAGAATTAATAAAAAAAGGATACGACAAATATGTATTAAAAGACATTAAAGACGAAGGAGACAAAAGAACATAGAAAAAATACTAAACAAAGTATTATAAAAACAACAGTAAAAGACAAATAAACAGCAATACTTAGTAATAGAGGCTGTAAAAATAAAACTTTATAAAATAAAAGCAAAAACAAAAAATGAGATTTAGTTAAAATCATAACTCAATCTCATTTTTTCTATGGACTTTTACAGAACATATAAAAAACCAATAATAAAACATTAATAACCCAAAATAATATTGCATAAATAAAGAAAATAGTGTAAAATAAGAAAAATAAAAGAAAGGCAAGAAACCACAAAAGCAAACAAAACAAAAGCAACAAAAACATAAGAAAAACAAAACAAATAAAAAAGTCAGAAAAATAAGCAAAAAAGAAGCTAGAAAAGCCTCAAACCCAACCAAGAAAGGAAGATAAAATGGGAGATAACGAAAACAGAAAAGTATATAAAAGCAAGACAAGTAAAAAACTATAGAGAAATGGTAGAATACTCATGCAAAAAAACTATGCACAAAACATAGCATACAAATACAAAAGACTACACAGCAAAATATAGAATACATAGAAAAAAATATGAACAAGTGGGAAAAGACATAAAAGCATTTGGAACAGGACTATTAAATTTAGACCTAATGGGAGAAAGAATAGTAGTAGTAGGAAAAACAGATATGAATGGTGTATAAGTTATTTAGCAACAACATGCAGTAACATGGTAATAGTACCAATAGACAAAAGCACTACCAGACATAGAAATGCAAAGACTAATAGAAAGAAGCGAAGCAAAAGCAATAATCTTCGACGAAAAATACTTTAGAAACAGTAAAAAAAGTACAAGAAAAAGAAAACAGCAACCTAAAAACACTAATATGTATGGACAACATACAAGAAAAAGGAATAAAACATTCAATGAAATACTAGAAGAAGGAAGAAACCAAATAAAAACGGAGACAAAAAAATACGACAACATAGAAATAGACGAAAACAAAATGTCAATAATGTTATTCACATCAGGAACAACAAATGAACCAAAAGCAGTAATGCTATCACAAGCAAATATATGTGCAAACATAAGCAACATAGCATGTTAAAAAACTATACCCAACAGATGTATTATTATCATTCTTACCAATACACCACACATTTGAATGCACAATAACATTCCTATACGGATTTTACAGCGGAAGCCAAGTAGCATTCTGTGACGGACTAAAACACATACAACAAAACCTAAAAAGAATACAAAGTAAGTGTATTTGTAGCAGTACCATTAGTATTAGAAACAATGTACAAAAAAATCAAAAAAGCAATAGAAGAACAAGGAAAACAGGACTAATAAAGAAAATGACAAAATATCAAACACACTATTAAAAGCAAAAATAGACATAAGAAAAATAGTATTCAAGCAAATATTAGACAACTTTGGAGGACACCTAAGAGTAGTACTATATGGAGCAGCACCAATGAACAAAGCAACAATAATAGGATATAACAACTTAGGAATATCATTAGTACAAGGATATGGACTAACAGAAACATCACCAGTAGTAACAGCAGAAACAGACAAAGAAAAAAGACCAGGATCAATAGGACTAGCACTAGCAAAACCTAAACCTAAAAATAGCAAACCCAGACAACGAAGGAGTAGGAGAAATAACAGTAAAAGGACCAAGTGTAATGCTAGGATACTATAAAAAATCCAGAAGAAACAAAAAAGTACTAAAAAGACGGATGGTTCAGCACAGGAGACTACGGATACAAAGACAAAGACGGATTTGTATATATAACAGGAAGAAAAAAAAGACATAATAGTACTAAAAACGGAAAAAATGTATACCCACAAGAAATAGAATTCTAATAAACAAAATACCATATATAGCAGAATCATTAGTATACTCAAGAGACAAAGACACAACAGACACAATGCTATGCGCAAAAATAGTATATGACAAAGACGCAATAAAACAAATGATGGGAGAAAAACAGAAGAAGAATACAAAGAAATAATATGGCAAGAAATCAAAAAAATAAACCAAGAATTACCAATATTCAAAAAATAAAAAATATCACAATAACAACAGAACCACTAAAAAAGACAACAACACAAAAAGTAAAAAGATACGAAGAACTAAAAACTTAACTTAAGGTGTTTTCATTGGACTCAAAAACACCCTCACAAAAAAAAAAAACAAAACTAAAAAAAAATAATTTACAAAAAGAATAAAAATGGAAAACTAAAAAGAAACAGTTCACAAAAGAATAAAAAGAAAAAAATGGAAAAACTAAAAAAGAAATAGTTCAAAAAAAGAATAAAAATAAGAAAAGCAACTACATAATGAACTAAAAAGCCTCTAAAAATAAGAAGGGAAGAGTTTTCCATGAAAAGAATAAAAAGAAAAACACCAAAAAGAAAATAACAATAATAGCCATAATAACAGGAATATTATGGCTATTAACATATATATTTACACAACATACAGCAAAATAGAAATAAAAAGCGAAAATTACGAAGCAACAAAAACACAATCCACAGAAAGTGCACAAACTGTGGAAAAAGTAGAAGAAAAAACAAAACAATAGCAGATATAATAGAAGAAACAACTCAAAAGTATAGTAGGAATCTCAAAACTAAAAAACGCATGAAAATCAATACTATCAACAAGTAACGAAGCAGAACTAGGACTAGGAACAGGAATAATAATATCAGAAAACGGATATATATTAAGCAATGCACATGTAACAGGAGAAAAATACAGTAAAAGTTATATAACACTAGAAAATGGACAAACTTACGAAGGAAAAGTAATGTGGAGTGACGAAAGCCTAGACTTATCAATAACAAAAATAGAAGCAAAAATTTAAGTTATACAAAACTAGGAGACTCCAGCAAAATACGAGTAGGAGAAACAGTATATGCAATAGGAAATCCAATAGGATTCGAATTCAGAAGAACAGTAACATCAGGAATAATAAGCGCAAAAAACAGAAGCATAAAAATAGAAGAAGAAAACAAGCAAACATACATGTCAGACCTAATCCAAACAGATGCAACAATAAACCCAGGAAACAGCGGAGGACCATTAATAACACCAAATGGGGAAGTAATAGGAATAAACACAGTAAAAATATCAACAGCAGAAGGAATAGGATTCGCAATACCAATAAATGTAGTAAAAACAATAATAGAATCTTACGAACAGACAGGAAACTACGAACAACCAACAATAGGAATATATGCCTATGACAAAGAAGTAATACCATATCTAGACACAAACATAAAATTCGAAAAGGAATATATGTAGCACAAATAACACCAAAAGGACCAGCAGACGGAAGCGGACTAGAAGAAAAAGACATAATAGTATCAATAGACGAAAAGAACTAAACACAATGAACGACCTAAGAGAATACATCTACACAAAAAAGCCAGGAGAACAAGTAACACTAAAAATAATAAGAAAAAAAATAAGCAAAAAGCATAATAATAACATTAGGAAAAAGTAATACTCTAAAGAACAATCTAAACAATCATTCTAAAAAGTATCACTAAAAACCAAATTTTCTAGAATAATCTCTAGAATCAGGAAAAGCAACAAAAACAGAAGACTGATTTTTCTTCAAAAACTCAACAATATTATAAACATCAATCCAAATCTCATTAGGACTATCAACTTGAGAATCATCAAAATAAGTTGCAAACCAAAATGAAGATGAGGAACATTAATATTATTAACATTCTCCTTCAAGCTATAACCAGTCATACCAAGATAACCAATAACATCACCAGCCTTAACAGAATCCCCCTCCTTCAAATCCCTAGCATAAGGATGATTCTTTCTAAGATGAGCATAATAATAATAACGTTTACCATCAAAACTTCTAATACCAACACGCCAACCGCCATACTGATTCCAACCAAGATGCTCAACAACACCAGACTCTACGGAAACAATAGGAGTACCAACACTACCCATCAAATCATTACCAAGGTGAGACCTCTTAAAACCATAAGAACGAGAATTACCAAAATCATCATAATGACTAAAACTATAACCCCTAGCAATAGGCAAAAAAAGCCTTCAAACCATAAGAATTAACAAAAGCACGAGAACCATCCTCAAGCTCTTTTTTCAACAGAAAAATCACCAATAAAATTAGAAAGAACAGCAGAATAACACTCAAAATAATAATCATAATACTTAAAATCACGAGTCAAATCAGACATAGAAACCCCAGAACTCAATTTAGAAACAACAAAATCCAAATCCGACTTTTTATAATTCTTAAAATTACCACCATATTTACAAGCAAGAAAAGACAAAAGTTCAATCCAATTAAATTTAATCTCAGAATTCTCAGAATGAGAAGAAATATCAAGTTTAGAAGTATCATTCAAAGCATCATAACAAACATTAAAATCAACCCATTTAATAAAACTCTTATTATTATCAGAATTAATATTCGAATTAGAATCATCATTAATATTATCAGAAGAAAGAGCAAAAGAATACATAAAACAAGAAATAAAAATCAAAATAAAAAACAATAATAAAATTTTTAGAAAATCTAAAACACTTAATAAACACAAAAACACCACCAAACACCAAAAGTTATCATCAAATAAATATAAATATTATAATTTATCAAAACAAATCTATTTACAAAAGATTAAAATCTCTGAAATCAAGACAAAAAAACAACCTATACATAAAATACAAAAAAAAAAAAAGTACAAAATAATCCAAAGAACCATCAATAAAATATATTTAAAAAAGCAAAAAATATGATAAAATAAAAAACACTAGAAAGGAAAGTGATAAACATGAGAATATTAATAATAGAGGACGAACCAAAAAATAGCAGAAGTAATATCAAGCAGATTAAAAAAAGAAAACTATGTAGTAGATATAAACAAAAACGGAGAAGAAGGACTAGACAACGCACTAACAAACATATATGACTTAATAATACTAGACGTAATGCTACCAAAAATAAACGGATTTGAAATACTAAAACAAATAAGAAAAGAAAAAATAGAAGCAAAAAGTAATAATGTTAACAGCAAAATCAATGCTAGACGACAAACTAACAGGATTCAATTCAGGACAAACGACTACATAACAAAACCATTCCATGTAGAAGAACTAGTAGCAAGAGTAAACGCACAACTAAGAATGAACCAAAACCAAACAAAAAGACTACATAGAAGCAGGAGACATAAGACTAAACACAAAACAAACGAAGAAATAGAAATAATATGCAAAGAATTTCAAATAATAGAATATCTAATAAAAACCCAAATCAAGTAATATCAAAAGAACAAATATACGAAAAAAATATGGGGACTAGAAAATGAAAGCGAATCAAACAACTTAGAAGCATACATATCATTTATAAGAAAAAACTAAAATCAATAGGATCAGAAGTACAAATAAAAGCAATAAGAGGACTAGGATATAAACTAGAAGCCAGAAATTAAAAAAAAAGGAACTTAAAAATGGAAAAACTAAAAGAAAAACATTCATAGTAATATTCAGTATACTAACAATATTTTTAATCAGTATATTATGCATATTCAACTATCAAGACTATAAACACGAAAAACAGAAATAAACAACAACCTAAACAAAATAAACAGAAGAAACAAAAACATAGAATTTAACATAGAAAAAACAAAGAAGAAGACCAAAACAAAAAACAAACAAACAGAAGAAAAACAATAACAGGAGAAACAGAAACACTAAAAGAAGAATACACAACAACAGACAGTGACAAAAGTGCAATATTAGTAGAAAATGGAGGAAACGCAACAATAGAAGGAGCAACAATATCAAAAAACAGGAGGAGACAGCACAAACACAGACGCAATAATAAACCTAAAAACTGCCAACTAACTTACGGAAGCAACACATTAATAAGCAACAAAGGAACAACAGAATGGGGAACAACAGGAACAAACGGAGGAAACTTAACACTAAACGCAGAAAACCAAACATTAAAAGGAAACATAGAAATAGACAACATATCAACACTAAAATGAACTTAACAAACAGCCAATACACAGGAACAATAAACGGAGAACAAACAGCAAAACAAATAGACATAAAATAGACAGTAACACAAAAATAAAACTAACAGGAAACTCTTATATAACATCACTAGAAGACGAAGATACAACTTACAGCAACATAGACTTTAATGAATACACTATATGTAAACGGAACAGCAATAAACTAAAAAAGGAAACAACATAAAAAAAAAAGTAAATAAAAAACTAAAAACATTAAAAATAAAATTATAAAAATCAAAAGGAACGCAAGCAATATTTCACAAATCAAATATAGCTTAAGCGTTCCATTAATTATTTCACACAAAATTTTCTAAAAAATCTCGTACAGTGTAACTAACTCAAGTAAAAAATATTACCACCAATGATATAAAAAAAAAAAACACAGTCGATCGAAAAAGTAAATTCTATTTGGAAAAAACTAAACAAAAATACTTTTAAATAAAAACAAAAGTATTGCCAAAAACCAAAAGTCATATAAAATAAAAGAAAAAATAAAACAAAAAAAAAGAAAAAGAAAACACAAAGAAAAGTAAGAAAGGAAAGATAAAAAATGAAAGTATTAATAATATCAGATATACATGGCTCAGGATACTATGCAGAAAAAATAAAAGAAATAGAAGAAAAAAAAACCAGAAGAAATAATAATATTAGGAGACTTATACTACCATGGGCCAAGAAACGAACTAAGCCAAGAATACGAACCAATGAAAGTAGCAAAATACTAAACTCAATGAAAGAAAAACTAACAGTAATAAGAGGAAACTGTGACGCAGAAGTAGACGAAATGATATCAGAATTCCAATTTCACGACTATGTACTAAAAGAAATAAACGGAAAAAATCTACTTCACACATGGACACAAATACAACATAGAAAAAGATCCCGTATGAAGAATTTGAAATAATGATATACGGACACACACATCAAGGCTTTATAGAAGAAAAGAAGGATACATCTTCGCAAACCCAGGATCAATATCACTACCAAATGCAACACAGAACACAGCTATATAATACTAGAAGAAACAAAATAATACTAAAAAATGTAGACGGAAAATAATAAAAGAATACGAAATAAAATAGCAAAAAACAACAAAAAGATAAAAAACATAAAGCAAAACAAGAAAATAGTGTACAAAACAAAAAACATAATAAAAAAAAAGCAAAGAACAAAAATAAAAAGTAAAAAACAAACAAGAAACAAAAATGAAAAAGGAAGGAAAAGAAATGAATTTTGAAGAAATGTCAAAAGAAGAACTAATAGAATACATAAAAACATAAATGAAAAAACAAACAACGGCAAATACGGACTACTATGGGACAAAGAAAAAGAACCAGAAAAATAATAGAAGAATGCAACAAAAACATACCAATACTAAAAGAAATAGAAAAACAAAAAAATAGAAATGAAGGAGAAAACAACATACTAATAGAAGGAGACAATTTCCATGCATTAGAAGCACTAAACTACACACACGAAGAAGCAATAGACATAATATACATAGACCCACCATACAACACAGGAAAAAACGACTTCATATATAACGACAAATTCATAGACGAAGAAGACGGATATAGACACAGCAAATGGTTAAACTTTATGTAAAAAAGACTAAAAATAGCAAGAAACCTATTAAAAAGACGGAGTAATATTCATATCAATAGACGACAACGAATTCGCACAGCTAAAACTATTATGTGACAAAGTATTTGGAGAAAAAACTTCATATCAATGCTATCAGTAGAAAACAATCAAAAGGAAGAAAAACTCAAAAATTTATATCAGGAAGTAACGAATACTGTCTAATATACGCAAAAACAAAAACGAATCATACTTCATAGAAAACATACCAAAAAGTGAAAAAGACTTAATAAAAGACGAAAACGAAAACTATGTACAAAAAGGAGGAAAAAGAGTACTAGTAGGAGAAAACAAATACAACAAACCAGTAGAAGACATAGAATCAGAAAAAACTACACAGTATATTACAACCCAGAAACAAACGACATAAAAAATAAAACAGAAAAAGCATAAACGACATAAACCAAGAACTAACAGAACAAGGATACACAAGATATTACTCATACAATAAAGGAAAACTAGTACAAAACACATACACAAAAGCCAAATTGAAGAACTATTTTACAGTAACAAATTAGAAATCAAAGAAAACAAAATATACGAAAAAAACTACAGCACAACAATAAGACTAAAAAGTATGATAGTAAACAAAAAATACACAGCGATCATAAACAACCAAAAAGTAAAAAGCTATGAAATAGACGTAAAAACAACATCAGCAGGAACAGCACTAAAAGAAAATGTTCAACACAAAAGAAAAAATATTTGACAACCCAAAAACGTAGGACTATTAAAACTACTAATATCATTAAAAAACAATAAGGACGCCATAATCTTAGACTTTTTGCAGGATCAGGAACAACAGCACAAGCAGTAATAGAACTAAACCAAGAAGACAACGGAAAAAGAAAATTCATAATATGCACAAACAACGAAAACCAAATATGTGAAAAGTAACATACCCAAGAATAAAAACAATAATAACAGGAAAAAGAGAAGACGGAACAAAATACTCAGAAGGAAACAAAGAAACACTAAGATACTACAAAACAGACTTCATAAAAAACGAAGGAACAAAAGACCAAATATATTATGACCTAACAGAAAAAAGCATACCAATGATATGCATAAAAGAAAACACACACGAACAAATAGAAAAAATGACCAATACGCAATATACACGAACAAACAAAAAACAAATACACATGTATATACTTTGACACAATCCAAACACAATATAAAGAATTTATAGAAAAAGTAAAACAAATAAAAGAAAAGAAAAAACTATATATATTCACGCTAGGAAACGAAATAGAAGAACAAGAACTAAAAGAAATAAAAATTACAAAATAGAAGCAATACCAAAAAAAATATACGACAAATACAAAAAACATCCAAAATAAGCAACGAAAAATAAAAAATAACACAGCAAAAAATAAAAAACAAGATAATCAAATCTAAAAAAACCAAGAAAACAAAAAAAAAAAGATAACAACAAAAATAAACAATAAACAAAAGAAACAAAAAATCAACTCAAAAATAAAAAGAAAGGAAAAAAAAGATGAAAGAGCTAAAAAATTACCAACAAAACGCAATAGACCAGCTTAATGCAATTCACAGAAATGTTTCTAAAAACGCAAAAAACGAAACAATAATATTTCAATCACCAACAGGAAGCGGAAAAACAATCACAATAGCAAGATACATACACGAGCTAACAAAAGAAACAAAGAAGACCTATGCTTTCTATGGATAAGCATAGGAAAAGGAGAATTACAAGTACAAAGTCATAAAAGTGTAAAAAAGAAATAGGAGACACAATAGAATGCAGTCTATTAGAAAACGAATTTTTCGGCTCAAGAGACATAATAAATCAAAATGAAATAGTATTTGTAAACTGGGAAAAATAAGAAAAAAAAAGACAAAAAAACAAAAGAATTCAATAACACGCTAATGAAAGACTGGGAACAAAACAACTTCCCAACAATACTAAAAAACACAAGAGAAAACAGAAAAATAATACTAATAATAGACGAAAGTCACTGCGCAACAACAAAAAGAGCAAAAGAAAAAAGAGACGAAATAATAGCACCAAACCTAACAATAGAAATGAGTGCAACACCAGTATTCAACTCAGAAAACATCAACGCAAGAGTATATGTAGAACCAACAGACGTAATAAACGAAGGAATGATAAAAAAGAAATAATAATAAATGACAAAATAGCAGAAGCAATAGAAAAAGAAGAAAACGAAAAAGTTCAGAATCACTAGTATTAGAATCAGCCTACTACAAAGAAGAAGAACTAAAAAAGATACCAAAAACTATACAACGAAGGAGAAACAAAAATCTAATAACCCCACTAACACTAATACAAATACCAAACTCAAACTATGGAGAAGAAAAAGAGCAGCAGTAGAAAAATTTCTAAAAATAAAGGAATAACAACAGAAAACGGAAAACTAGCAATCTGGCTAAACGACGACAAAATAAACAACAGTTACGAAGAACTAAACACAAACGACAGCAAAGTAGAATACTTAATATTCAAAATGGCAATAGACACAGGATGGGACTGTCCAAGGGCACAAATACTATTAAAATTCAGAGAAGTCAACAGCATAGTATTTGAAATACAAACAGTAGGAAGAATACTAAGAATGCCAGAAGCCAAACACTACACAGACGAAGCACTAAACAGATCATACGTATACTCAAACATACAATCAATAGCCATAAAAAAGAAATATACAACCCAAACATAATAAAAACATATAACTCAAAAAGTAAAAGAAGAATACAAACCAGACATAAAATAGCAATAAACGCACAAAGCACACAAGACCAACTAAATATACTAAACATAGAAAATGCGTCAACCATAGAAAGTGGATCAATCATAGAAAGCACATCAAACACAGAAAACACAGAAGACACAGTAAACAAACAAAATGCACAACAAATAGAAAACCAAAACAGCGAATACACACAAATATCACTAGAACTAGAATATGAACAAGCAATAAAAAAAACATAATAGAAAACCAAAAAAAAAAAGAAGAAAACACACAAACAAACACAACACAAAACAACGAAAAAGAAAAACGCAACAAACGAAAACCAAAAAACAACAATGAAGAAAACAATGAAGAAAACCAATCAAAAAAGAACGAAGAAACAACAACAGAAAAGAAACAAATAATGACACTAAAATCATACTACAAAAAAAGAACAGACTATGGAGACATCACAAGCTCATTTTACAAAGTATATGAAAGAGAATTTTGCAAACACTTCAACATACCAGAAAAAAGAAAATATCCCAATACAAGACACAATAACAAACAAAGAAAAAATGAAAGAAACAGGAATAAACTTTGAATACAGAAAAAGACTCAATACTAAGTGACGTACACATAGAATCAGAAAAGTAGACGAAGAAATAGAAATAAAAGAACAAGAAAATTTGGTAGACATAATAATGAGTGATGACGACTTACAAAACGACTTCGAAAAAGTAATAAAAACAACTTAAACGGATTCGCACCAGTAAGATCAATACCAACAGTAAAACAGCAATAATAAGCACATTCGGAAAATATCTATATATAAGACCACAAAACAAAGGAATAATACTAATACAAAACATAGTAGTAAACAACAACGAAACATTCGGAAAAATAATAAGCACAGCAACACAAAACTACAAGCATCAATACACGAATATGAAGTAGACCAAAAAGAAAAAATACGAAATAAACGAAGAATGGCACATACCATTTGACAAAAATTACAACCCAAACACAAACATAAAAATAGAATCAAAACTATCAATACACCAACCACTATATGTAGAAACAAAAGAAGGAAAAGCAGACAAACTAGAACTAGAATTCATAGAATATCTAGACAAACACGAAAACAGCATAGAATACTTTTGGAAAAACGGATCAGAACACATGAACACCAACTTCGGAATAGCAAAAGAAGACGGAACAGCATTCCAACCAGACTTTCTAATACAATTCAAAGACGGAAGAATAGGAATATTTGACACAAAAGCAGGAAAAGGATACAACGAAAAAAAAGACAACGAAATAAAATCAAACGCACTACAACAATATATAACAGACGAAAACAAAAAAAGGGAAAAAACATAGTAGGAGGACTAGTAGTAGAAAACAACGGAACATTCTATTACTATGACAGAACAATATATAAAACATACAAAGAAAAACCAGAACAATGGAAAAGCTTCGAAGAACTAGTAAAACAAAAAAACAAAAAATTAAATATCCACCAGAAACAGAAAAAAGAAGTAATTATTGGTTATATTGATAAAATTAGAAAAAGATGCCAATATGGAAGCAAGGTGGAAAGGAGGATAATACAGTACAATTTCTTAAAGTAGGAAGAAAAAAACCTTGCCCTTTGTGGTATTTTTTTAAACCTGTAAAACAGAGACAATTTAAAGAAAGTATGATATAATGAACCGTAAATAAGAATGAAAGGGAATGATTGAAATGAAAATATTAATTATATGTAGTAAAGCATTTTATAAGGATATTGCACCAATAAAAGAAAAACTAGAGGAGAATGGACATGTAGTTGAATTACCAAATTCATATTATGAACCTGATGCAGAAAAGAAAAGTTGGAATTTAGGAAAAAATCTCATAGTGAGTTTAAAGCAAGAATGTTTAAAATTAGTGAAGAAAGAATTGCAACAATGGATGCTGTATTAACTTTAAATTTTGATAAAAATGGTAAGAAAAACTATATTGGAGGAGCGACTTTTATTGAAATATATGAAGCATTTATGAAAGGTAAAAAATATATTTATATAATGATATTCCTGAAGGAATGTTGTATGATGAAATTTCAGGATTTTCTCCAATTGTCATAAAAGGAGATATAAATTTAGTAAAGTAGGAAGTGAGATGAATGATAGATAAAGTTGGCGGAGTAATTTTAAAAGATAAGCAAATATTAGTACAAAGGAAAAAGAATAACAGAGAGGAATGTATAATTCAGGAGGAAAAAAGAAAAGAGAAAGAAACAGATTTTGAAACATTAAAAGAGAGTTACATGAAGAATTGACAGTAGATTTGATTAAAGTAGAATTTCTTGGTGGATATGATGACATAGCTTGTTTTTCAAATGAGCCAATTCATGTGCAAACCTACATTGCACAAATAGACGGAGAAATAAAATGTAATAATGAAATAAAAGAGGCAATTTGGATTGATAAAAATTATAAGGAAAAAAGGTATAAAAGTAGGTAGTATTTTAGGAGAACATGTCATACCTAAATTAATAGAAAGAGGATTAATGTAAATGATTTTAGTAAGTGCATGTTTAGCAGGTATAAATTGTAAATATAGTGGTGGAAATAATTATAATGAAAAGTTTTTAATCTTGTAAAAGAAGGAAAAGCAATACCAATATGCCCTGAACAATTAGGTGGATTACAAACACCAAGAAATCCTGCTGAAATTAAAATAGTTGATGGAAAAAAATATGTTATAGATGAGAAAAACAACAATGTAACAGAAAATTTTGAAAAAGGTGCAAAAAGAAGTATTAGAATTTGCAAAAAAATTAAATATAAAAAAGCTATACTTCAAAGCAAGAAGTCCATCTTGTGGGACAGGAAAAATATATAGTGGAAATTTTGATGGTAAATTAATACAAAGGAAATGGTATACTAGCAGAACTTTTAATAAAAAATGGAATTGAAGTTATTAGTAGTGAGGATTATAAATAGATTGTAATCGAAGAAAAAAGGATAGTATATTGCCACAAATATATTTAGAAACTAGAATATGATAGGAGATAGATATGATTAGAGATTTATAAAAAACAAATGTCAATCATTTTTGAAAATGTCTTAAAAAATTTTATTTATTAGCACTAAATTTTTTATAGTTTAGTGCTAATATTTTTAGACTTATGAAAACCCCGTGTTATACACGGGGTTCTAAAAGTTTAGCTATGAGTAGAAAAAATCCTCCTTTTTGATATAATAGATGTGGTCGCCAACCGCAAATAAAATCAAAAAGGAGGATTTTTGTCATGAAAGACAATAATAGTTTAGCACACAGCACATGGAATTGCAAATATCATTTGGTATTTGCACCAAAGTACAGAAGAATGCAAATATACGGACAGATAAGAAAAGATATAGGAGTAATATTAAGAAGATTATGTGAGCAAAAAGGAATAGAAATAATAGAGGCAGAATTATGTCCAGACCACATACATATGCTTGTAAGTATACCACCAAAGTATAGTGTGGCAAGTATAATGGGATATTTAAAAGGAAAAAGCAGTTTAATGATATTTGATAGACACGCAAATTTAAAATATAAATATGGAAATAGGCATTTTTTGGTGTCAGGGCTATTAGTAGATACAGTAGGCAAAAAATAAAAAGGCAATAGAAGAATATATAAAAAACAATTACAGGAAGATATAGCAACAGACCAAATAATTATAAAAGAATATGTAGACCCATTTGAAAAAGAAGAAAAGGAAAAAGAAAGACAAGAATACAAAACAATAAACTTGTGGAAATTTGACCAAAGTATTGGAGGGATAGGTGGATATTGTCAAGGATGTAATCCGGCTCTTTCTAATCAATATCAAGGAACAGAATTTAGAAATGCATATAGATGTTTACAATATGTTAGAAGTGATATTGATATATTAGATGTTAATTATACAGCAAGATATATAATAGAAAATTGTGGACATCACTTTGAAGAATCAATAAAAAATATATTTAAAGAAAAAATTATAAACTTAGTTGGATAAAGACTAGCAAATATCCATTAGGAAAATTATTAAATTATATAGTCGATAAAATATATTTGAAGAAAACATTACAAATGAATTAAAATTATTTGTTGACTTATATAATATATCAAAACATGTGATATTATCAAATGATGATCTTGATAGGACTTTTCATGCTGATGATGCTATTATTTGTTATTTTGCTTGTAGAATAGTAGGTAAGAAAATATTATTAATGATAGATGAAAAAAAAGGAAAAGGAAAAATATGAAATTGACTGGGATAAGTATGGAATAAAAATTAATAGATTTTAAATAATACGGATACGACTTATTAGTAAGTTGTATTTTTTGTCGAAATTTATATTTTATTTACAACATTCGACAAATTTTGCAGCAAAAAATTGATATGATATTTAAGGGGGATATATATGAGAAAAAACAAGAAAAAAATAATATCAATTTTATTAATTATTTTAAGTATAATTTCAATAGGAGTAAATGCATATGCACATTCTGGAAGGACAGATTCAAGTGGAGGACATAAAGACAATAACAATAAAAGTGGTTTAGGAAGTTATCATTATCATTGTGGAGGACATCCAGCTCATTTACATACTAATGGTGTTTGTCCATATTCATCTAGTTCATCAGCAAGTAAAAGTAGTACATCAAGTTCTTCATCATCAAGTGCAAAAACAACATCTACGGTACCAACTACAATAGCAGTAACAGATATTAAAATAAATGAAAATGTAACAAATATGGAAGAAGGAGAAAATAAAAAATTAACTACTATAATAACACCGGACAATGCAACTGATAAAAATATTACGTGGAAATCAAGTGATGAAAGTATTGCAACAGTTAGTACAACAGGAGAATAACTGCAAAAAATATGGAACAGTAGATATAACTGCAACTAGTACTAATGGAAAAACAAGTACGATAAAAATAAATATAAAAGAATCACCAAAAACTGAAAATAGTGCTATAATAAATACATCATCAACTAACAAAAACAATACAACTAATACTACAACAAATAGCAATGAAGATTCAAATCCGTTAGCAGGAATTATAACATTAGGACTATTAGGTGGAGGAGGATATTTAGGATATAAAAAATTCAAGAAAGGATAATATATGAAGCATAGAATTAAATACTATTCAAACAGTGATTTATCAACAGGATGGAATTTAAAAAGATAAAAGAAGTTATAGAAAATTATGATGAAGCAAAAGAAAATTATGAAATTAATGACATTATTGAATTCTACAACATTACTCAATTTATAGACAATAAAATATATTTAAATAATTGGTATGATACTTATGTTGAAAATTTGAAAAATACAAATAGAAAAATAAAAGCCAGCATTGGAAAATATTGTTCAAAAATAAATAATAGAAACGTATATAAAACCTTTGAAGATGTTGAACGAAATTATAAGGAAGATTTTTTCAAAATAATAGAAGAATATAAAATTTATAATAGAATAAATCAAAGAGAATTTAATAGATTAATATATAATACTAATTATTTAGAAATATCAATAAAAAATAAAGAAATAGCTAAATATTATTCTAACACTCTACGAAGAAAATTTTTGAAATATAGTGATAGTGCGATAATATTATTAAACGAATATGTATTAGAAAAAGAATAATTCAATAGAGTTATATATTCAGAGGAACTAACAATTGAAGAAAAAAAAAGTATATTTATAAAATATATTAGATGCAAGAATGCTAATATTAATTACTTAAGAGTTATATTAAACATAAGATCAAATCAAAGCAATTAATAATCTCGGATAAAACAAAACTTTTGGCAAAAAAGAGAATAGATAGAGAAACAAAAAAGTATTTTTTCTAAAAATGAAGGAATAGGGTAAAGTACATTAGTTAGCTTTAAAGATGGAGTTAAAGATACATTTACATCTAGAATTAAAGGATTAGAAATAGAATGTGAGTATGATTTGAATTGGATAAAAGAAAATAAGGATTATCCTACTATATTAAACAATTTTATTTATCTTTTTGAATTCGTGGATAGTCAATGTAGAATTAATTTTGTGAATAAAGAAAGTGAGTCAGGAATATTTGAAAGTAGTATGGCAATAAGAATGAAACAAGAATATAAATCTAACCATACTTTTGGAATAAAATCGATGCTATCTTCAGTCAAATGATAGCTTATTATAATCAATTACAAAAATAAAAATTAAATTAGAAGAAGTTATTAAATGGTTTTTTGAAAAATATTTAAAAGATGAATTTCAAGTGAAAAATTATAAGATAAATATTCAACTGAAAATTCTACTTACTTAGAAAAATGTAGAAATATATTAATAGAGATGGATTATATTTTAAAAGAATATAAATTACTAGTAGAAGAAATAAAGATTAATCATGAATTGCTGGAAATGTCTTCAACACATATGTTCTTTCAAAATATTCCAAGTATGGTAAAAAAAATATGTATATCCATCTTCTAAAGAATATAATTTAATTTCATTTTATTTTTTCTCAGACCAATGCATGTTATCTTATCTTGAAAGAACAGAAGAAAAATATAATAATTTTTATTCGTTAATATTAAATGAAAAAGTTAAAATGGAGGAATATCCAGAATATGATCAAAGTGATTTAGAACAATTAGTTGAAAATGATTGCATACAAATAGATGAAGAGGGATATATTGAAATAAAAGATATAAGAAAATAAATATATTTAAAGAATTATACTATAATGGAGTTATATCTTATTGGAAATATTCAAAAGAATCTAGAAAAATAATGGATGAATTATGCAAAAAGGAATCTTAAATTTGGTGATACTTTATTATCTAATGCTGAAAGTGATTACTTTAATTATTATTTAAACAAAGCAAAATTTGTCAATGGACTCGACTTAAGAAATAAATATATTCATGGATGTCAACCAAACGGAAAAGATTCCGAGAAAATACATGAAAATAACTATTACTTATTTTTGAAACTATTAATTCTACTAATAATTAAAATTAATGATGATATAATAATAAAAGATAGTGACAAATATAAAAAGATATAAAACCGGACTTTAATTTAAAGAGTCCAGGTTTTGCATTTGAAAATACTGCTTAGAATATAAAAGCCCAGCTTTAAAAATACGGTTTCTTTGTCACACCTTGGTCACACTCTCCACAAAAAAACACCCAAATTTAAACACAATTTAACACAAACAAAAAATCACCAATATTACCAATTAATTTACTCCAACAAAGTATAACACAATTACACAAATCTAGCAATATCAACACTTACGGACTCATAACTCTAAGGCGAGTTTGAAATTGATTTTAATTTTAAATTTGATTTAATCGTTACAACTTGAGTAGTTGTAGCGATTTTTGTTGCATTCTAATTGGTTGCTATAATGCTTGAAAATAGTCCTATTATGTCAAATTGTGGAGAAATTGGGGATCAACTTCCCAATTGACATAGAACTTCTAAAAAAAGCTCATTTCATAAAAATTCTTAAAGTCATTTTTACAACAAAGTAAATCAAAAAAAAATATAAATATGAGAGTCACAAAAAGATTTTTAGATAATATTGAATTACTAATCTGCCTTGCTTGAAATTAACAAATTCTCTAATACATTTCCAGCAGTCCTATCATGAGATTTTAGTGTGTGAACATAGAAATTGTATGTAGTAGTAATTTGTGCATGACCAAGCCTTGCAAATACTCTTGCAACATCAACTTGTTGAGAAATAAGAAGAGTTGCATTTGTATGTCTTAAACCATGAAAATTAATTACAGGCAATCCAATCTTTTTAACAAATTTTTCAAACCATTTACTAATTGTAGATGGATGAATAGGTTTACCATCATCTTGAACAAATAGCCTATTAGATTCGTGCCAGAAATCGCCTACAGTTGATTTTTGTTCATCATACCATAACTTATATTCCTCAAGTAAAGAAACGATAAAATCAGGTATTGCAACATCTCTTATTGAACTTTCTGTTTTAGGCGCCTTAGTAAAAACTCCTTTTTCAGAAAGATATTGACTGGACTTATTAATATTGATAATACCATTTTTTAAATCAATATCGTTCCATTCAAGTCCAACAAGTTCTCCAAGCCTTGCTCCAGTAAAAATATCAAGTAAAATTGCAGTACGATATTTAATTTGATTGCCTTTTAACTTTTGCAAATTATCAACAAGAATTTTAGTTTGATCATCATCATAATGACGTCTTAATGGCTTAGATGTTTTTGGTGGTTGAACACGTTCAGCAGGATTGCTTACAATAAGTTGCCAATATACTGCTTTATGAAGCATTGCTGATAGCAAACGATGATGTTCTAATATTGTCTTTTGAGATAATGGCTTTCTTGTTTTCTTTCCATTGTTGTTTTTTCTTCTAATAATTTGAGTATCTTCTTCAAGTAAATCATAAAATCTCATAATGTCTGTTGGCTTGATTTTATTTAGCTTATAATGTCCAAAATATGGAGTAATCCTTGTTTCTAGCATGCGCTTGTATCTGTAGTAAGTTGATGGTGCTAGTTCTTTTAATGCATAATCCTTTGTCCATATTTCCACATATTGTGCAAATGTTGGGATATTTCCATCTACTATTAGTCCACTTTCTACTTCTGTTAGAAATTTTGCAAGTTCTATCTGTGCTTCTGATTTTTTCTTGCAGTGTATTGTTTTTGATGTCTTATTGGTCTGACATCTAGGTCGTATCCTTTGAATACTACTAGCCTGTAACTGTTTTTTTCCTCGCTTTTCAATACTACCTGTCACTTTTTGCCTCCTTTCTGTTGTTTTTAGTAATTGTTTGTATTACTATGTTTTTATTGTAACATTTTTGTGGAAGAAAACAAAACCCGATGAGAAAAATTAATATCGTTTTTTCGGCAAGATAATTTAACCATTCAGGGATGGTCAAAGTCTTTTTATCGATTTTTTATTGAATTTTTTTTCTGTAGTCATCCATGTCAATACTTATAAATGAAACAAATTGATTTTCCTTTAAAGGGATATTAGAAAAATCTAAAGAGGGATTTGGAAAATTAGTCATATTATCCAAATATAAGCCCATAGCATCCTGAGCCATAGAATATGCATCTTGTATACTGCTTCCAAAAGTTGAACATCCTTTTAAATCGATAAAATCAACATTATAATATTTACCATCAAAAGTAAATATGGCAGGAAAGACAGTTAATTGATTTTTCATTTTTATACCTCCAATTTATATGATAGAAAGGAAGATAAATGCACAGCAAACAAACCCTAGTAAAAAATATAAAATTAAAGTTTTACCCTCATTTAACTGAAATATTATATAGTTGAATAGGAGGGCTAATTATTTTAGCCCTGTTCTTTTTAGAATTGCTTCAGCTGTCCCTATTGGAATATCTCCGCTATGTACGGGAATAATTTCAGTTTGATTTCCGTTTTCTCATTTTTAAATGAGAACCGTTTTGTGAAATCTTTCGCCAACCATTTTGCTGAAGCAACTTGATTAGCTTTTTACAATGCATTTAATATCCTCCTTTCTGTAATACATTATACTACGTATAAACACGTATGTCAACACTTGAATGAAATTTTATTATAATTATATAACAATATTATATGCATATATAACAAAATTAAAAATATTACTGGAAAAATTGCAGAAAAAATGATAAGATATGACAAAAATAGGGAGGACTTTGAATGGAAAATGAATTACAAGAAATAATATGTCTTCTAAAGGATAACACAACATCAAATATAATTTCAATTTTATCATTAGTTGTAGCAATTATTGCGGTAATAATAACTATCGTTTCTAACGTAAAGGCTAATCGAAGATATATAAATAGTTTAAAGCCAATATTAACATTTAAGTTATATGAAAAAATGGATTTTTAGTATTATACATAAAAAATAATGGTCAAAGCGGAGCAACTAATATAAAAATAGATTTTTTTAAGTATGAATAATAATGAACAAACAAATTTTGAATTAGATGATATTTTCAAGAATGAATTTATGTTATATCCATCAGAAGAAACACAAGGAGTAGTTATGTATTTAAAAAGTGAAATGTCTCCAAATATAGAAATCAATGTTAAATATGTACAAGAAAATGATAATAAGCTAATTTCATATAAAAAAGTATCGCGTACAAAAAAGAAATTGAAATAAAAGATGGGTATAGATGGAGTGATTGAAGAAATAAGATCCATCGCATATTCTAATAATAGATTAGCAAATTATATAGAGGGAAGAACTCTTTTTAAATTTGACGAACTAAATGTTATGCCTAAAAGTTCTTTATATAAAGATTTGAATGATGCAATTAATAATAATGAACGAAAAGAATTTGGAAAAAGTGATGATTAAAATAAAATGGAACTTATTTAAAACTTGATGAAATATCGGAAAAGTATAACATTTCTATATTAAACTAATATAGAGGTGTTGATAAATTAAATAATAAGCTAATATTAATAAATAGTATATTAAATAGAAGTATTGTAATAATAGAAATTTATGAAAAATTATTAGATACTAATTTTAAATTTTAAATTCTTTGACAAGAACGCAAACTGTTTGTATATGGAATATAGTTATTATCAGAGAATGAATATAAAATAAAAAATTAATTTATGTGATGGGGGAAATTATGATAAATAGAATATATATAAAATGTAATTTTTGTAAAACTAATATACTTCTTCGATTTCAAATGGGTGAATTTGATATCCCATTTAGTTTTTTTCTGCCCCAATTGTAAAGTTAATATTAATGGAATTAGAAAAATTGCCACTGAAAATTCTTTTTGAAATTAATAATGCAACAGAAATAGAAGAATGTCTAGATAATATAGATTATTATGCGGTTTTTCGGTAGAATTACCACATAAAAAATTAGCAAGTATATTTCTTTTGAACAAATGTATTCTAAAGGGGCAGGGCCATTTATGGATACTGTAAATTTGTTCGAATCAGGACAAGATTATATGAATTTAGTTAAACATATAGAAGAATTTATATTTTTAAAATAAACAATTGGAATGTACTAAGACCACTTTATGATTTATATTTTAATGATAAAATTGAATTAATACGTGAGCCTATACTTAAACTTTCGCCTAATTTTACTGTAAAAATAAATTAGATGTTGCAATGGCATTACACCAATCAAAATGTAATAGGCTTTAGTAAAATACTTGATCCTAATACCCTTAATGAATTTCTTGAAATATCAAAAAAGTGATGAATAAAGAAATTATTTTAGAAGTATATAAATTTATAGATTTTTTAAAAACAAATCAAGAAATTGATTTTAATTTAAAAAGAATTGTAAAAAAATTTATTCAAGATGGATAGAAAACTTTGAAAAATATATTCCGATGGTTATGATTTCCTTTTGGGAGATTTACGTGAAAAATTCGATAAAGAAATTTATGGAATTGCTACGATAAGTTTTGATGATATGATTAATTTTTATAAAGATAGTTATGAATTAATATTAGATATGATAACTATTGCAATAGGATTAAATAATATTTATTTAAGAGGAACATATGATAGTTTTTCTGATGGAGCTAATGTTTCAAACTTTGAGGAATATAATAAATTAGTAAAATCGAAGAGATTAGAATCTTTGATTTTTTGAAGAACCTTTTAGTAAATGTGTTAAAATAGATAGAAATATACGCAATGCAATTGCACATTATACATACGATTTTGATGTTAGTTCACAAAAAATTACTTTTTACGATAAATTTAGAGGTCAAGAAAACGTTGTGGAATTGTATCTTTGCGATTTAGCTTTATTATGTTATGATAACATTACTATCTTGGTATATTTAAATGAACTACTTTATAATTTAGAAAAATCAATTTTATACAAAGTGGAATGAGACCTAATATTGATTTCCATCGAAGTAATATAAAAATAATTATTTAATTAGATTTTTATCTATATATGAAGTATAATTTTAAAAGCTGATATTTGGTTAAATATCAGCTTTTCCTTATTTTTTAGATATAATGAAAACCCCATGTTATACATGGGGTTCAAAAAAGCTTCTAGCTATGAGTAGAAAAAATCCTCCTTTTTGATATATAATAAATGTGGTAGCCAACCGCAAATAAAAAAAAAAGGAGGATTTTGTCATGAAAGACAATAATAGTTTAGCACACAGCAAATGGAATTGCAAATACCATCTAGTATTTGCACCAAAATACAGGAGGATGCAAATATATGGAGAAATAAGAAAAAGATATAGGAGTAATATTAAGGCGATTATGTGAACAAAAAGGAGTGGAAATAATAGAAGCAGAATTATGTCCAGACCATATACATATGTTAGTAAGTATACCACCAAAGTATAGTGTATCAAGTATAATGGGATATTTAAAAGGGAAAAGTAGTTTGATGATATTTGACAGACATGCAAATTTAAAGTATAAATATGGAAACAGGCATTTTTGGTGTAAAGGATATTATGTGGATACAGTAGGCAAAAATAAGAAAGTGATAGAAGAATACATAAGAAAGCAGTTACAAGAAGATATAGCAACGGATCAAATAAGTATAAAGGAGTATGTAGATCCGTTTGAAAAAGAAGAGAAGAAAAAAGCAAGAAAAATAAAGAAGAGCTTTAGGACCACTTAAGTGGTAGCCTGAGAAAAAAATGCGGTTGGCAGACCATTCAGAAGGGCTTAAGCCCAGAAGAGCCAGAACAAAAGCCTTCTAGGCTAAGAACAAACCACACGTTTTACGTGTGGTTATTCCTCACATAAAAGACTTACCTTAGGATTATTACTTAAAAGAGGCTTGCTTATGCAAATTTTTATATCTATTTCTATATTTTTTACAAAGAGTATCAGATTCATAAGTTTTTGTGGTAGATACTAATTTAGCATATTCTTTGCAAGTTTTTCCATCTTGATAGATTTCATCACAATATAAAGTTGTATGAGAAGTTTTAGGTATAAAGTAATAGTTGCAAATACCGCAACGTACTAATCTAAAACTTTTTTTGTTGTTCAAAAGTTCTCTAGCAGAAACATAAGCAATATCAATTGGATTTTTGCAGAGAAGTAATTATATATATTTGTGTTATCACAAAAGTCTTTTACATCATAACTCATTTGGATTGTTGTAAATTCTGGAGCAATATCTTTATTGCGGAAAAAATGATCTTCTTTCCTAGAAAAATTCTTCAAATAAGTCATAATTATCATCCATGACATTAGTTACCTCTAAGAATTTTTTATAATATTGATTTTCAAATATATTTTCAAATTTGAGTTGTGTAGTTGATAAATCCCAGTTGTATTCTTCATAAAATAATTTCCAATAATACATAAATTCTTCTTCAGATAATATCAAGATATTTTCTTTCAGATATTCTTTTTTAGATATTACATTTCTACCATATAAACAATCATTTAATATATTCGGATTATAGAAAAACAATAAAGGAATAAAAAGATATTTATCTAGTAATAAACTAAAATCTTCAAAATCATCAAAATCTGTATTCATAAAATCAAGTAAAAATGTTCCTATTGCTTGACAGTGTGGTTCGCAATTTTTAAATATATAAAATTTTTTATCTTTTAAATTTTCAGGTAGTTTATCTATATATAAATTCATCTGCTGTAAATTTTGACACATATTCTTTAGAGTTTATAAAATCAAAAGCAATTTTTAAATCACCCATCATAATAATAACCCCTACAATTAAAAAATTTTTCTAATTATTACCTGTCAGGTTTTTAATTCAAAATTAAAAACAATTAAAATAACAATTAGTAATTAGCTAGTTACATTTACAAGGCAAAGCACTAAAAAATCAAGAAAAGTGCTAATAATTGCTAAAAGTTGCTAAAAAGTGTTAAAAATTGGAGGTGATAATATGGAAAATTTACCAAAAGTAGAACGTACTACACTAACAATGAAAGAAACAGCAGATATTGGTTAGTAAACCAAAGTAAGAAGAAAACAAATACCATGTGCAAGAGTTGGTGGAAGAGTATTATTTAGAGTACAAGCACTAGATGAATACTTAAATAATAAAGAACAAGAATCATTAAAAAGTAAAGGAGGGAAAACATGCAATGGATTAAAGTGTTTACAGATATATTTGCAAACCCAAAAATCAAAATATTACTCAAAGAACGTGATGGGGACACATTTTTTTAGAGTATGGATTCAATTATTAACAATAGCAGGACAATGTATGCAAGAAGGAAAGTTAATGATTTCAGAAAATAATCCGATGACAGTGCATGAACTTGCAACAATCATTCACAAAACGGATGCAAAAATGGAAAATATATTGAACAAATTAATCCATTTAGAGATGCTAATATATCAGGAAAATACATATATAATTAAAAACTGGTATAAGTATCAAAGTATTGATAAATATGAGAAAATTTTAGAGCAAAATAGAGCAAGACAAAAAAGATTTAGAGATAAGAAAAAAAGAAAGTAACGTTACGCAAACGTCAAGTAACGTAGCAGAAGAGAATATAGCAGAAAAGAATAAAATAGAAAATAATAGATTAGAAGATGGTATAAAGGCAGGTGAAAATGGTAGTGGATTCAAAACAATTGATTTCTGACATAGTTTTAGATACTGATAATAAAATGCACAAACAGTGCAAATTCTGTGTAAAGTTATTACATATAAATGATTATACAGCACTATATGTCAATATTGTTTATAAAGATATAGCAACAGCATACGAAAGATGTACCTGTAATGATGCTAGTAAAATTTGGCAACAATATGATGAATATATTGAAAAAGACAAAATAAGAAAAATCAATTTAAGTAAAATAAACAAATTATTTAAAAATAATAATTTAGGAAAACGTCAATTAAAGAGCACATTTGAAAATTATAAAATAACAAAAAAGAATAAAAATGCTTATGAAAATGTTAAAAAAATATGTAAATAAATTGATAAAAGGAACAACAAATAAAGGACTTTTTATAACAGGAGCTTATGGTGTAGGTAATATTTATTTAGAAGCATGCATTGCAAATGAGATTATTAAGAACGCAAAATCAGTAATATTTGGAACTTTAATACAATTCTTAGATTTTATTAGAGATTCATATAGAGATTCAGAAGTTTCTGATAAAGATTATTTAAATTTATATTCTAGTGTGGATCTTTTGGTAATTGATGATTTAGGAAAAGAAAAGCCAACAGAATGGGTATTAGAAAATTATTTTTGATAGTGAATAACAGATATAATAATTATTTGCCGATTGTTATAACCACAAATTATAACAGAAATCAATTAAGAGAAAGATTATGTATAAATAAAAATTATAGTATTGTAGATTCAATAATTTCAAGATTATATGAGATGTGTGGTTGGTATTGAAATTAAGGATGATGACCATAGAATGAGCGATTCCCTAATTAGGGGAATCGCTACGAAATAGTTGAGATAACTGGAGTATAAGCTAAATTACTTTAGATGTGAAATGATTAGTGGCAGATAAAAATGTCACTTTTCTTTTTTTATATTGTTTTGGAGCAAAAAGAAATAAAATAAGAGAAATGTTTTTAGCAAGATTCCCATTTGTGTACACAAAGGGTTCTTGATAGTTGGGAATGTCCCAAACCCTTTTATGAAATGGAGATGATAAATTGAAGAAGGATAAAATTATAACAATTAGAGTTAGTGAAAAAAAGAGAAGAAAAATTGATTGAAAAAAGCGAAATTGCTAAACTAAGTTTATCAGAGTATTTGATTAAACAAGGTTTAGATAAAGATATAGTGATAGTTGATGGATTAAATGAAGTAGCAACAGAACTTAGAAGAATAGGAAATAATATAAATCAATTAACTTATTTGGCGAATAGTGGAAGAATTTATACTGTTGATTTAAGTGAAGTGAAACAAGAAATAGGAAAGGTATGGAATGTAATTAATGAGTTACAAAATAAGTGGTGAAAAAATATTAGAAATTATAAAAAAACTTTTTCGACAAAATAGCTTAAAATATTGGAATTTTTATTGTTAAAAATTGGATTATGTGATATAAAATAAATAGGATAATTAGATTTAACGGAGGAAACTTATGGAAAACAGAAATATAAGAGAAAGAGAAGAATTGCACAAAGCAATATGGTCAATAGCAGATGATTTAAGAGGATCAGTTGATGGTTGGGATTTTTTAAACAATATATATTAGGAATAATGTTCTATAGATACATATCAGAAAATATGACTAATTACATAAATGAAGGCGAAAGAAAAGCAGGAGATGATAACTTTGACTATGCAAAATTATCAGATGAAGAAGCAGAAACAATTAGAAAAGAGATGGTAAACGAAAAAGGATTCTTTATATTACCATCAGAATTATTTGATAATGTATGTAAAAAAGCTAAAGATGATGAAAATTTAAATGAAACATTAGAAAGAATCTTTAATAATATTGAAAACTCAGCAAAAGGAGCAGAAAGTGAAGAAGACTTTGCAGGCTTATTTGATGATATTGATGTTAATAGTAATAAATTAGGCGCAACTGTTGCAAAAGAAATGATAAATTAGTAAAAATATTAGATGGAATTGCCAATATTCCACTTGGAAATTATAAAGATAATTCAATAGATGCTTTTGGAGATGCTTATGAATTTTTGATGTCAATGTATGCATCTAATGCTGGAAAATCAGGAGGAGAATTTTATACACCTCAAGAAGTAAGCGAATTATTAACAAGATTAGCTATTGTTGGAAAACATCAGTTAATAAAGTATATGATCCAGCTTGTGGATCTGGTTCTTTATTATTAAAATCAGCAAAAATATTAGGAAAAGATAATGTAAGAAACGGATTTTATGGACAAGAAATAAATTTAACTACATATAACCTTTGCAGAATAAATATGTTTTTACATGATATAGATTATGATAAATTTGATATAGCATGTGAAGATACATTAGTTTCTCCTCAACATTGGGATGATGAACCGTTTGAATTGATTGTTTCAAATCCACCTTATTCTATTAAATGGGCTGGAGATGATAACGCAGTACTTATAAATGATCCTCGTTATTCACCAGCAGGTGTATTAGCACCAAAATCAAAAGCAGATTTTGCATTTATAATGCATTCACTTTCATGGCTTGCAACAAATGGAACAGCATCAATAGTTTGTTTTCCTGGTATTTTATATAGAGGCGGAGCAGAAAAAAAAATAAGAAAATATTTAATTGATAATAATTTTGTTGATTGCATTATACAATTACCAGGCAACTTATTTTTTGGAACATCAATAGCAACATGTATAATGGTTTTAAAGAAAAGTAAAAAAAGATAATAGTACATTATTTATAGATGCAACAAAAGAATGTGTAAAAGTTACAAACAATAATAAATTGACAGACGAAAATATAGAAAACATTGTAAAAACTTTTTAAAGATAGAAAAGATATTGATTATGTATCAAGATTAGTTTCAAATAAAGAGATAGGGAAAACGATTATAATTTGTCTGTTTCTACTTATGTTGAGAAAAGAAGATACTAGAGAGAAAAATTGATATTGATGTTTTGAATAAAGAAATTGATGAAATAGTTAAAAGAGAAAATGTACTTCGTGAAGAAATAAAGAAGATTATTGGAGAGATAGAGGAATAGAAAGTTATGTTATACGATACCAGTTGGAAAAATAAAAATCCAGTTTGCAATCCATTATCAGATGATTGGTTTATATGGAATCCAAGAACACAAAATGTGGGAGATTGGAATGTTTGTATAAAGTGTTATATAAATATGTCTGAAATTATAGCAACAAATTTAAGAAATAATATAGGTAGTAATGATAATTTGTATAATATTTTAGGTTTTCTATTTTGTGTGATGCAAGCACTTGAACTATGTTTAAAAGGATTATGCAAAATAAAAGCCTTAGATGTAAAGGAAAGCCACAATTTAAGAGATACTTATGATAAAATAAAGGAAATGTATAACTGGGAGAAATATGGAATAAATGAAAAAATGATTTCTAGAGCTGTAGAATTTATGCAAGGAAAAAATGAGATTTTTCGTTATCCATATGATAAAAAGAATAATAAATATGAAACAGTTGCAATTCATTTAAGTGATTGGCTATATTTAATACATACATTATATTATGTTATAACAGAAGAACAAGGAAGGAATGTATCAAATGCAAAAATTCATAATTTAATAGAAAAACTATGTCCTAATGGGGTTGAATATAAACCAATATGGTCATTAACTGCATGGGATAAAAATTTAATGGTGTAGATAAAGAAAAGCAAAAGAATGTTATTTCATATAAATATTCCTTATCTACAGTTTCAAAGTAGAGAGAAAAATGGGAATATAAAATACATTTCAACTGGCATTTCTGGAGATGATAGATATACAACAGAAGAATTAGCTGGTGATTATCTTGCTGAAGGAGAGGTTGTATGTATTCCATGGGGAGGAACTCCTAATGTTAAATATCATAAAGGAAAATTTGTTACAGGAGATAATAGAATTGCAACTTCATTAGATACTAATATTTTTAAGTAATAAATTTTTGTATTATTGGATGCAATCAAAAATTAATGTTATTTCAAAGTTCTATAGAGGATCTGGAATTAAACATCCTTCTATGAAAGATGTACTAGATATGAATATTGCTTTACCTCCGCTGGAGGTACAATGCGAAATTGTCCATATTTTGGACGATTTCACATTACTTTCAGCAGAGCTTTCAGCAGAGCTGAAAGCAAGACAAAAGCAATACGATTACTACAGTGAAAAATTATTAAACAATATAGAAACAAAAGAGATTTCTTTTGGAGATGCTTGTGATGTAGTTACTGATTATGTGGCAGCAGGCTCTTTTGGAGATATTGCTAAAAATGTACAATATATCAATACACCAGATTATGCACAATTAATTAGAACGGTCGATATTAAAAATAATTTTCAAAAAGCTGATTATATATATGTATCGAAAAATGCATTTAATTATCTATGGAGAGTTAACTTAGATAAAAGAATGTGTTTTATTGCCTAATATTGGTGTAAACTGTGGAGAAGTATATTATTTAAAAAAATGTTGAAATATGAAAAAAATGTTTTAGGCCCAAATGCTATTTTAGTAAGAAGTAATACTAATAATATTAAATATTTGAGTTATTTGTTTAAAACAAGATGCTTTCAAAAACAATTACGAAAAATAATATCACCAGCAGGACAAACCAAATTTAATAAAACAGAATTGAAAAAATTAATATTGCATTTACCTAGCAAAGAGATACAAGAGAATATAGTAGAGAAGTTAGATAAACTTGATGAAATATGTAATAACATTTATAATGGTCTACCAGCAGAAATAGAAGCAAGACAGAAACAATACGAATATTATAGAGACAAGCTATTAACATTTAAGGAGTTAAAAAGTAAATGAATAAATATAATGTAGTAATGGAAATGAACGATTCCACAGTAGTAACAGAATATGAACCAGTAAAAAGAAAATCAGATAGCTATCAAAGTGAGCAAGAACTAGAAAATGAATTTATAAAAATGCTTACAGAACAAGGATATGAGTATCTAAAGATTCACAATTCAGAATCTTTAATAAAAATCTTCGTATTCAACTTGAAATAGTAAATGATTATAAATTCACAGATAGTGAATGGAATAGATTTTTCAATGATTCTATTGCAAATAACAATGATGGAATAGTTGAAAAGACCAGAAAAATACAAGAAGATAATATTCAAGTTTTAAAAAGAGACGATGGAACAAGTAAAAACATAACTCTAATAGAAAAAAATGTATTCATAATAATAGATTACAAGTTATTAATCAGTATGTAGAAAATAGTGGAAACTATGACAATAGATATGATGTTACAGTATTAGTAAATGGACTTCCTTTAGTACATATAGAATTAAAAAAAAGAAGAGGAGTAGCACTAAAAGAAGCATTTAATCAAATAAACAGATATCAAAGAGATAGTTTCTGGGCAGGAAGTGGATTATATGAGTATATTCAAATATTTGTAATTTCAAATGGTACAAGTACAAAATATTATTCAAATACAACAAGAGAAAGCCATATAAAAGAACAAACATCAACAAGAAATAAAAGTAAAAAAAAACAAGCAATAGTTTTGAATTTACATCATATTGGGCTGATAGCAATAACAAAGTAATATCTGATTTAGTTGATTTTACAAGAACATTTTTCATAAAACATACAATTTTAAATATATTAACAAGATATTGTGTATTTACATCAGAGGATTTATTGCTTGTAATGAGACCATATCAAATTGTTGCAACAGAGAGAATATTAAACAGAATTCAAGTAGCAACGAATTATAAGAAGATGGGAACAATTGAAGCAGGTGGATATATTTGGCATACTACTGGATCAGGGAAAACATTAACATCATTCAAAACTGCACAATTAGCAAGTAAATTAGAATATATTGACAAAGTAATATTTGTTGTAGACAGAAAAGATTTGGACTATCAAACAATGAAAGAATATGATAGATTCCAAAAAGGAGCAGCAAACGGAAACAGAAGTACAAAAGTACTTCAAAAGCAATTAGAAGATACAACATCAAAATAATAGTAACAACAATTCAAAAATTAAGTGAATTTGTAAAAGAAACAAAAATCATCCAGTATATCAAAAACATCTGGTATTGATATTTGATGAATGTCATCGTTCTACATTTGGAGATATGCACAAAATGATAGTACAAAACTTCAAAAATTATCATTTATTTGGATTTACTGGAACACCAATATTTGCAAAAAATGCAGGAAGAACAACAAATCCAGATTTCTGTACAACAGAGCAAGCATTTGGAGAAAAATTACATACATATACAATAGTAGATGCTATAAATGATGGAAATGTATTACCATTTAGAATTGATTATATAAACACAATAAAAGCCAAAGAAGGAATGACAGATAAAGAAGTAGAAGCAATAAATACAGAAGAAGCACTATCATCACCAGAGAGAGTATCAAATGTAGTTTCATACATAATAGAACACTTTGATCAGAAAACAAAAAGAAATTCATTTTATGATTTAAAAGGACAAAGAGTAAATGGATTCAACTCGATGTTTGCAGTAGCTTCAATACCAATGGCAAAAAAATATTATTTAGAATTTAAGAAGCAATTAGAAGAAAAACAAAAGGACTTAACAATTGCTACAATTTATTCTTATGCACAAAATGAAGAAGATACTTCAGATGGAATATTAGATGACGAAGGATTTGAAACGAATTTATTAGATAAAAGTTCAAGAGAATTTTTAGACTTTGCAATAGATGAGTATAATAAAAAATTCAAGACAAATTTCTCATCAGAAGGAAACGGATTCCAGGACTACTACAAAGATTTATCAGATAAAGTAAAACATAGAGAAATTGATTTATTAATAGTAGTAAATATGTTCTTAACAGGATTTGATGCAACTACATTAAACACATTATGGGTAGATAAAAATTTAAAACAACATGGACTAATACAAGCTTATTCAAGAACAAATCGTATATTAAATTCTGTAAAAACTTATGGAAACATTGTATGCTTTAGAAACTTACAAGAGGCAACAAATGATGCAATAGCATTATTCGGGGATAAAAATGCAACAGGAATTGTATTACTAAAATCTTATGAAGATTACTATTATGGATATGAAGACGATAATGGCAAAAAGCAAATAGGATATGAAGAAAGAATAGCAATGTTATTACAAAAATATCCACTAGAGTACAAATTGTTGGAGAAAAAAGCTGAAAAAGACTTTATATCGTCAATAGGAAATATATTAAGATTAAGAAATATATTATCATCATTTGATAAATTTGCAGGAAACGAAATATTATATGAAAGAGATTTTCAAGACTACACAGGAATGTATGTTGATTTATATCAAAAATATAAACAAAAAGATGATGGAGAAAAAGAAAGCATAAAAGATGATATAGTATTTGAAATGGAACTTGTAAAACAAGTAGAAGTAAACATAGACTACATTTTAATGCTAGTTGCAAAATATCATCAATCTAATTGTGAAGATAAAGAAATACTTGGAACTATTGATAAAGCTATAAAGTCAAGTTTAGCACTACGTTCAAAGAAAAAGAATTAATAGATGGATTTATTTCAAAAATAAATGCAGATACAAATGTTATGGATGATTGGGGTAAATTCGTAAAAAGAACAAAAAGAAGTAGACTTAAAGAAAATAATTAATGATGAAAATTTGAATGAAGAAGAAACTAGAAAGTTTTTAGATAATGCTTTCAGAGATGGACAAGTTAAAACAAATGGAACAGATATAGAAAAATATTACCACCAATGAGAAGATTTGGAGGAGGTAATAGGGCAGAGAAAAAAAGAAAATATTATAGTTAAAGTTAAGAAGTTTTTTTGAAAAATATTTTGGACTTGGAACTGCTGATAAAAATGATGATGGATTTGAGTATAAGGTTACTGATGAGGAAGAAAACTATAATTTGGATATGGTGACAGAAGAGGGGAAGAATATAAAAATAATATATGAAAAGATTTTGTGAAAAATTGGATAATGGAGGGATACAGAAAGAATGAGTAAAAGCCATAGTGATGTTAATGCATCTTCTACAATGGCAGGATTTCAATTTCAAGTCAATGTGGCAATATACTTCATGCTTAGATACTTGAAAGACATAGATTCTATTAGAGTAGAAGGAGAAAAAGAAGATGTAGAAGTAAATTTAAAAGATAAACATAGATATATGATTCAAGCAAAAGCACAAACATTGATTTAAAAGACAATAAAAATAATGCTAAAAATTTAAAAGACGCCTTAAAAACTTTGGCAAATGCAGATGAAAAAAGATGTACAATACTTATTTTATGCTTCAAATATGAGTGATCCGTTAAACTCATCAGATGAAGTGTTTAAAAAATATGACATAGTTACAAAGATGTATAACGAATTATCTAAAAAATCACAGCAAAAGATAGATAATCAGATAGCTAATCTAAATGGAATAGATATAAATAAGAACAAGTTAGTTATTATAAGAATACCTTTTTTGGAGAGTTTGATGAAGAAAAATATAAATTTATTTTTCAAACAGCAAAAGAAGTATTTAGTATTATGGGTGATAATCTTGTCAACAAAAAGTAATACTATTATCCGTAAAATGGAATCAAAATTTAATAATAATGGAACGGATAAAAAGAAAATGTAATAACAAAAGAAGATTTTTGTAATTGGATAATTTTAACGGAAATAGAAGGAATGGATCTATCTGGTGATAATTTAAATATAGGAATTGATGAATCGGAATATTATGATGCTTATGAGCAATATAAGAGGTTTATAGATGAAAAAATGTCATCATATGAAAATTATGGTAAAAGTATATTCGTTATTTTGAGAGTTAAAAAGAATAAAGATATTAAAATTAATGAATTTGTGAAAGAGAAAAATTAGAATTGTATAATTATTTTTTTTGAGGAAGGCTTAGAAAATGAAGAACAAATAAATGAAAACAATAAATTGGACATTTATGTTGCTCAAATAATAAGTTATGCTATATTAAAGAGAAATTTTATAATAAAAAGAATAAAAGAAGGTGCTGGATTATGTTAATAGAATCTTTAAAAGTATTCACGGAAGAAAATGAAATTTTTATAAATTTGGAAGAAATACAATGATTTATAGTATACACAATTCAAAAGGAAAGACGACTCTTATTAGATTCATTCTATATGCTTTAGGCTATCAAATTCCAGCAACTGAAGGAATTGGCAACTTTGATAATATGGAATTTGAAATTTTAATAAAAATAATGAACAAAATTTTAGTATTAACAGAGAGAAAGACATTGTTAAAGTAAAGATTAATAAAGAAAGTTTAGAATTTAAAATACCAGAGCAAGAAAATGAACTTCACTGTTTGATATTTGGCATAGAAAATGATACTATTTTAAACAATTTATTAGCTGTGTTTTACATTGATCAAGAAAAAAGGGTGGACACTTTTAAACAGAGGAAAAATAATAGGAAATATACGATTTAATATCGAGGAATTTATTGCAGGAATATCAAATATAAATATACAAAATCTAATTTCTGAAAAGAAAGTTTTGAATAGAGAGATAAAGAAATATAGATATATAAAAAATACTATAGATATTAATAATGAATTTAACGAAGACGACGATGATACAATAGAGGAATATGAACAAGTTTCAATGAATGAATTAATTCAATTACAGAAGGAAAAACAGTTAGAACTAAAAAAATAAAAAATGAAATAAAAAGATTAGAAAAAAGCATTTTAAAAAATAGTGAATTTGGTAAAATGATAGAAAATTATGGTCTGATTATTGAATATCAAGGACAAGAAATTCAATTAACACGAAACAATCTATTTGACTTTGATAGAAATCAAAATCTGATGAAAATAAAAATACAAGATTTAAAATTACAACTGAACAAAATTAATAAAGAACAAGACAAAATAATTGAACAAATTAACAATAAAAACACATTATTTCAAACAGAAGATTTACTAGAAACTATGCAAAGAAATATAGAAAAATTAGAATAGACATCTCAAAAATAGATAAAATAATAAGACAATTAAACAATAAAAGAAATACTATAAATAATGACATAAAAAATAAATTAGTTTTTTAAAATGATCAATTAAAAGAATATTATGATATAATATATAGATACTCTAAAGAACTCGGAATTGAAGGATATATATCTGATAATTCACCTAAATATGTATTAATGAATAAATTAAAAGGCCTAAGTGGAAGAGTATTGGCACAGATGTCTTTTTGTTTTTAAATTATCTTATATAAAGGCTATAGAAAATGCGTTTAATGTTTGTTTACCAATTATAATGGACTCTCCAAGAACAAATGAGTTGTCTGAAGAATCAACCAATCAAATGATGGAAATTCTAAAAAGAGATTTTTTCAAATCATCAAATAATAACAGCTTCAATATATAAAAATAAGGTAATTGATTTTGATATAATTAATTTAGAAAATGGACTATTTTCAGTAGATTTATGCAGTGACTAAGATATACTGAAAGCTTAACTGGAAAGTATAATTATAGGATGTTAACAAATTAATAACAAAATAATAAATTAATATTAGTTAGAAAAATGCGGAGCTATGCTCTATATGAGTGTGGCTCTATTTTTTTCATTAAAAGGACATATAAAATAGAATGGAGTAAAAGATGAAAACATTAGACGAGTTAATGGCAAAACAAAATTATAGACTTATTGCATTACATTTTATCAAAATTTATAAAAGCCAGATATAACATTAGAAAAAGTAAATGAAGTAGATTCAAATACAATTGATAAATTAAAACAACAATATGGAATTGAAGGAATAATTTTAGATGTTGATGAAACATTAAGAAAAGAAATGAAAAGATATTCTAAATGTAATAAAGAATGGATAGAAAGTTTAAAATGTAAACTAAAGGTCATAATTGTTAGCAATGGAAAAGATCAAAAGATTGAACAATATTTTAAAGAAATAGGAATAGATTACATAGGATTCGCCCACAAACCATTAAAGAAAAACTTACTTAAAGCATGTGAAAAAATGAATTTAAGTCCAGATAAGGTAATGACAATTGGAGATAGTTTATTTGATGATGTATATGGTGGAAAGAGAAACAACATGAAAACAGCATTAATAAAAAAGACGTAGAAGAGGAAAGATGAATTTTTATATAAATATCTCATTAAAAAATAAAAAGCAACTTAAGTTAGTAAAAATATAATATGGGAAAATAGTATCATCAAAATGAAAAAAATTCCTAAAATTAAAAAAGTTTTTTCAAAATTTTGAAAAAACTTTGACATGTAACAAAATATTAACAATAATAAAAATTTAAAATATCAATATAATTTGAGAAAAAATCTCAAAATATTGATATTTTAAAAATTTAGCATATAATATATAAAGTAAAGGAGGAATCATAAATGTTAATAAGATTTAGTTTTAAAAATTTCAAATCATTTAAAAATGAAAACTGCCTAGACATGGAAGCAACAACATTAAAAGAACACGAATATAACATTGCAAAAACAGAAAATGGAGACTATCTAAAAATAGCAGCTATTTATGGTGCAAATGCAAGTGGCAAAACTAATGTATTACAAGCATTTAGCTATATGAAAAAGAAAGTTTTAGTAAGTGACGATTCAAGAATAAACAATAACTTAAGTGAAGAAAACGTTTTTGCATTTATGATAAACAACGAACCAATCAGTCTAGAAGTAGAAATACTAGCTGAAAACAATAAAATATATAAATATGGATTTGAAGTATTAAATAATGCAATTATTTCAGAATGGTTGTATGAAAAAAAAGAGTTAATAAATTTTACGAAATATTTGATAGAACAAATAACAACATAGAAGTAAAAGACAATAAAAATAAATTGTTGGGGTTGGCAAATGTAGATGAAAAAACTTTATTTTTAAATGTATTTGCTAAAATAGATAAAAATAATGAGGACTTTAATAATGTATATAATTGGTTTATAGATGCAAATTATTTAGATTTAGGAGATCCAAATTTTGAAAATGCATTAAACAATAGAATATCTTTAAAAATAATTGAAGATAAAAAATATAAAGAAGAATTATTAAAGTTTATAAAAACATTTGATGCAACAATTGATTCAATAAATATATCTCCAAATTCGTTAGAAGAATTAAAAAATACAAATGGAGTAGTAAAAGTTGAATTAGTTCATAATGGAGAAGATGGTAATAAAAAAGCGCTGCCACTTGTATTAGAATCAAATGGTACTATGAAAATGTTTCATCTATTTGATTTTTTAATGGATACATTAAGAAATGGAAGAGTATTGTTTGTTGATGAATTAGATGCAAAATTACATCCATTATTAACAAGATATATTATTAATTTATTCCACAATAGTGAAAAAAAATATAGGTAATGGTCAGTTAATATATTCAACACATGATACAGTAAATTTAAATAAAGAAACATTTAGAAGAGATGAAATATGGTTTGTTGAAAAAAGATAAAAATGGAGTTTCAGAATTATATTCTTTATCAGATTATATTATAGAAGATGAAAATGGAAATGCTAAAAAGTTAGAAATGATGCAACATACAATAAAGATTACTTAACTGGAAGATATGGTGCTATTCCTGTAATAGAGAATTTATCAGATAAGTATTGACTTTTAGTAATAGCCATGGTAAAATAAAATTGCCATCAAAAAGTGGCGCTTATTTTAAGGAGATGGCATATTATGAAAACAATAAGAGGTCAAATTAGAACACAAAATTTACTCAAAATTAAAAAAATTGTAGATCAAGATAACAATGGCGATAAATTTATAATTGCCAGAAGAGATAAAAACATTGAATTTATGAGAGAATATGGTTTGAATCATGAAGATATAAAAGACATTATAAGGGGACTTACTGTAGAAGATTGTTTTTCAGGACCAGAAGAAGATAGAAATCAAAAATACGATGGTTGGATATTTAAATTTAATCCAATGTTTGAAGACACGCAGTTATATATTAAAATAAGAATAGAAAATATTGAAAAGTCAGTTTGTTTGTCAGTTCATGAATTTGGTAAATATGATGAGGTGAATTAGAATGAAAGTATATTGTCCATATTGTAAAAAGAAGTAGAATATAAAATAGAAAAAAGAGAATTAAAAGAATTTAGAGGAATTGAAGTAAACACGTTTGAAAATGTAGCTATATGCAATGAATGTAATCAAGATTTATATGTTAATAAAATAGAAGATGAAAATAATGAAAGAATATACAAAATATATAGGGAGAAAGCTAATATTATAAAAGCAGAGGATATTGTTAAACTAAGAGAAAGATATGATATATCACAAAAGAATTAACAGCAATTTTAGGGTTTGGAAAAATGACTATTAATAGATATGAAAGAGGAGGACTTCCAACAAAATCTCAAAGTGATTATATTAAATTATTAATAGAAAATGAAGATGAATTTATAGAAAAAGTAAAAGAAGCATATGAGAATAATAATATTACTGAAAAAACGTATAAAAAGATAGTAGCAGAAGGACAAGAAGAAAATATTGGTAAAAAAAAGAGTTCAAGAAAACATTAGAAGATATTTAAAAGAAGTATTAAATAGAAAACCTGATATTTATAATGGATATAAATCATTAGATTTAGAAAAAGTCGAAAATATAATCTCATATATAGCAAGTAAAGTAAAGAACTTAACAATAACAAGTTTGAATAAATATTTGTGGTATATTGATATGTTATCATTTAATAAAAGGGCGGTTGCGATTACAGGACTAACTTATCAAAAATCAAAAATTTGGACCTACTATAGTGTATAAAAAATATGATGAATTATCATTATTGGATGATAAATATCAAGAGAAGATATTGAAACTGAAAATGGCAATACAACTAAAATTATTAGTAATGAAAATTTTAATTTAGACAAAATAAATGATAGCGAAAAAGAGATAATAGATACAATAATAAAATTACTAAAGAATAAAAAAGTGACAGATATATCTGAAATGTCACATAGAGAGGATGGATGGAAAAAAACTAAAAGATTAGAAAAATATCGTTTGAATATGCTATGAATTTAAATATAATCAAATAAATAACAAAAGAAGAATGAGATATTAAAATAAGCAGCTTGATATTTCGTTCTTTTTTTATTTAGAAAGGAGAAAAATGATTAATACACCAATAATAGATAGTAGAATTATTACTTTAGATAAGATAATATGTACCAATATTGATAGCATTTCAGCTGAGGAGAGGGATTTTTTATCACAAAATATTTTAGCGCAGTTAAGAAAATTAGTAGAACATGTTGATTTAAAGATTTATTTTATGGATAAAGGAAAAGAATTAGAGATTAATCAAGATAATTTTAAACAAGCGGAGAAACATATAGCAACAAGAAAAGGAACAAAGTTTTTAAATGATTTCCATAATTTTTACAAATTTCAGAATCACATTATATTACTAATGATGACAGTGCTGAAAGATTAATGCTAAAATATTATGCATATTTAATAAAAATAAAGATTTTAATGAAAGATTATTACAATATTGAAATTTTAAGAAATATAGCAAAATTTCCTATTAATCAAGATAAAGATTTAATGAAATATTATGAAAAAATTGTAAATCAGGTTGAAAGTGTAAAATTAGATCTACAAGATAAGTTTATTGATGGAAGATATTATGTTCAAAAAGTAAAACCTATTTTTATTAATTCAAAAGATTTATTATGAATTAACTTTATCAACAGCAACAGACACAATTAACAAGTTTGATAGAATTACAGTTTTTTCAAAGGTTGAAATAATCCCCAATTATGCTATAAAGCTTTCATATGTAAATCGTAAGGTAGAGATTTTTAATAATAAAATTGATGTAAAAATTCTTACTAATTGGATGGTTTCAATAAGACCATGTGAAATAAATAATCTTGGAAAGATTTTTTCTAAGCGACTTAAAGTTCAAAGTGGACAAACTGAATATAGAGAATTAATGAAATATTTAACTGAATCTGGACATACATTATTAGATTTAGTTACTATGGATGGAGCATATTATTTTAGAATTAAATATGATATACATTCAAGGACAAGAAGTCAAAGCATTTTGAATTGATTAATGAATGTAGGAGTATTGTTAATTTTAATAAAGCAGGTTCAAATATTATTAGATATATTTTGCACACAATGAATAATAAAATAATAAAATTGCAATACGCAACAGATAAGAATGAAAAAAAATGTGTATGTTATGTTTGAATAATAGATCTATTCCATTCGACGAATTACCACTAATTTCATCTCTATATAGACATAATCCCAAAATTAGTGATTTATTTGAATGTATTGATTTGAATAATAGAGAGGATGAACTATTATATAGATATATACAGAATAATGCTGAAAAAAATGGAATATTATATACTCAATAGAAGAAATCAATAATAAAGAAAAATTACCAGAATTAGTAAATAATATAAATATAAAATTTATTCCACAACATTACTTTAGAAAATTGGTAATTGAAAAAAGATTATATATATATCAAAAGTTATGAAGATGATACCATACAAATCTTAAAAAAATTACAAACATATTCAATAAATGGAGTAAAGGAATATAAAAACTCAGTTAATTCTTGGTTAGAAAATGATATTTATGCTACAGCTGTTGATTGTGATGAAAAGAAAAACATATTAAAAATATGTTTGAAAATTCAAAAATTGCTATGATATATGGTGCTGCAGGAACAGGAAAAACGACATTAATAAATCATATATCAAACTTCTGAGTCAGCAAAATAAATTGTTTTTAGCTAATACACACCCAGCAGTTGAAAACTTGAAAATGAAAGTTAATAATACACAAAATAATGATTTTCAAACAATTGCAAAATTTTTAAATGATACTTCATTATGGAAAGAATACGATTTAGTAGTTATTGATGAATGTAGTACTGTTAGTAATATAAATATGAAAAAACTATTAAAAATTTTAAATACAAAACTATTAGTTTTAGTCGGAGATATATATCAAATTGATTCAATAACATTTGGAAATTGGTTTAAAATTGCTAAAAATGTGATGCCAAAATATGCTGTGCATGAATTGACAAAGCTTATAGAAGTAGAAATAAACATTTGCAAGAAATTTGGGATAAAGTAAGAAATTGTGAAGATGATATATTAGAATATTTAACTAAATATGAATATACGACACGTTTAAATGAAAGCATACTGAAAAGAAAATGTAAAGATGAAATTATTTTGTGTTTAAATTATGATGGCTTATATGGTATAAATAATATTAATAGATTTTTACAAAATTTAAATTTGAATCCAGCATTTGAATGGGGGAATTGGTACATATAAAGTAGGTGATCCGATTTTATTTAATGAATTTAGTAAATTTTCTAAAATACTATATAATAATTTAAAGGGAAAAATACTGGGTATAAAAAAAGAAGATGATAAAATATGGTTTACAATAGAAATAGACAAAGTAATTAATGAATTTGATGCATTTGGTTATGATTTTGAATTATTAGGAATGTCAGAAAATAAAAAAATCCATCATACGATTTAAAGTAAATAAATTTGTTGATACTGATGAAGATGAAGCTATAAGTGATTCTATTGTACCGTTTGTAGTTGCATATGCTGTTTCAATACATAAATCTCAAGGTTTAGAGTATAGTTCAGTAAAAATAATTATAACAAAAGAAACTGAAGAATTAATATCTCATAATATTTTTTTATACAGCAATTACAAGAGCAAGAGATAATTTAAAAATCTATTGGTCTCCAGAAAGTGAAAAGAAAATAATAGAAGAAATGAAGAAAGATTTTAATGAACGAGATACAGGTATTATTAAATATAAAATGGCAGCAAAATAGTTTTAATCAAAATCATTACCAAAATTGTGAGTATACACAAAAAAAGTAAATAGAAAAATCAAAGTGCAATTTTTACATTTTAAAGTGCAAAATTACACTTTAAATATTGATATTATATCAGATAACTGATATAATATATATGTAGGAGGTATTTCTAATGGATAAAAAAAGAAGATTGGAATTTAGAATTATCAGAATATATTAAACAAGGTGAACCTAATAGAGTAGAAAAAACTAAAACATGGGAAACAGCTATAGGTTTGCAAGATGTAGATGGATTAAAACCTTCAAAATACTTAATAAAAACTGCTAAAGAACATATTGAAGGAATAATAGATATTGAAGAAGTAAAAACAAGAATAGATGAATATTATGAAGTTCAAGGCAGTAGAAAAAACTTTGAAAAAGAGAGCGAAGAAGCTGATAAAGTTGCAGTAAGGATAACAGAAATATTAAGTGAAAAAGCATTTAATTTTTCACCAACAGAATTATTAAATATTCATAAAAGATTATTTAAAGAGGTATTTGATGGAGCAGGAGTATATAGGGATTATAACTTTACTAAAAAAGAATGGGTATTAAATGGAGATACAGTAATATATGCACCATTTGATACAATAAAAGAAACATTAGAATATGATTTTGACCAAGAAAAAAATTTTTTATATAAAGGATTAAGTTTAGATGAATCTATAAAGCATTTATGCAAATTCACATCAAATATTTGGCAAGTACATCCATTTTGCGAAGGAAATACAAGAACAACAGCAGTATTTATTATAAAATATCTAAGAACTTTTGGATTTAATATTAATGATGAAGTATTTGCTGAAAATTCATGGTATTTTAGAAATTCATTAGTAAGAGCTAATTACAAAAATTTTGAAAAAAATGTATTCGAGGATACTTCATTTTTAGAAAAATTCTTTTTATAATTTATTAACAAATAGTAACTATGAATTAAAGAATAGATATACACATATAGATAATATTCAAAGTGCAAATGAAAATAAATTAAAAAGGGCAATAATTGCACTTTAGAAGAACAAGCAATTATAAATATATTAAAAGTAAATCCAGCAACAAACCAAGAAGAAATTGCAAAAACAAATTAATAAATCTGTAAGAACTGTCAAAACATATATGGCAGAAATGCAAGAAAAAGGATTAATAAAAAGAAAAAATGGCAAGAAAAATGGAGAATGGATAGTAATTTTATAATAAGAAAATGAAAATATTTAAATTAATGAAATTATATATTATGCTGATAAATATATTAGTAGTTGTAGAAGATGGTAAAAATATAAAAGGCAAATAAAGGGAGAAAAAAATGTACTATGGATTTATTTTAACAAATTGTATGTATCCTATAGATAAAAGATTGGAATTGAAAAATTGTTGCTTTGATAATCCTAGAACATCTCAAAGAAATTAGAGCAGTTGCTCAGATTTTAAAAAAGCAAATTATATAGAAAATACTCCTATACCAGAAACATATGAACAATTTGGTAAGGAAGTAATAAACTTAGAAATGATAGTGGATAAATATTTTGAAAGATATAACTTAAATAAAAAATATTTATACACGAGAAATGGAAAAAAATATAGTGATATTTATTATAAAATGGCAAAAATTGGGTGATTTTGAGATATGACACAAATTGTGAATTTCAAAATAGTGATTATGGTTATAAAAATATAAAGAGATAATTTCATATATTGATTTATTAACATTTCTGTCATTTCCAGAAGGTTCATACAGAAATAATGGACTTTTAATACCAGAAAGCTTTGATTTTTTGAGATAAAGTCAATAGATAAAACAATACACAATATAATAATTAATTTATTAGTTTTATCGACAGCAAGAACAGATGAAGAAGAAAACAATAATGTTAAATTTTGTATATTTAATAAAATCTATCATAAATTTTTAGAATCAGAAAACTTAATAATGAAATCAGAAAAAAATGAAGTAATAAATTATATAGCAGATAATATAAGTAACTATATATCAATGGAAGATAAAAAGATGAGAATTATGTCATTAGTATCAATACTAGAATTATTATTGACTCACAAGCCAGATTCTAATAGATATAACATAGAAGATTCTATAAGAAAACAATTTTGTAATAAAATCTTAATTTTACTATACTTAAATTATAAAAATATAAATTATGTTGAAGAAGAAAGATATTTATTAATGATTTATGATTTAAGATCAGCAATAGCTCATGGAAATTTTGAACAAATAGATACTATTGCAAAAAAAAAATGGATAAATGGCTTTTAAATAATTCAATTGATTATAAGAAATATTATGAAGGATTTGATACCGATATAGTTTTTGAACATATAGAAGAATCATTAGAAAAATATGTAAGAACTTCAATAAAAATGTTTCTAGAAGATCAGAATTTGATTGAATTGTTAAAAAAATAAAATTTTTAGGAAAATTATTTTATAATTTATTACAAATGCTAATAAAAAAGACATAGAATTAATAAAAAGAAAAACGGCAAAAAAAATGGAGAATAGATAGTAAATTAGTAATTGTAGTATATAAAAAGTGTGGAAAAGACTATTATTAGTCAAATTCCACACTTTTTCCAATTGTACCACAAATTTGCAAAAAAGTGGTACAATTGAAATTTTTCTATTCCTCAAAACATCCCATAGCTATCTGAGAACCATCCACAAACCCATTCCTATAATACTTCTCATTCCAATAATCCAGATACCTCATAAAATCATCATACAACTTATCAAGCTGAGACTGAACAAACTGCCTACTATCCTTAGAAACATTACGCAAAAATCCTCTCGCAAAACTTATCAAAATTCAAACCATGCTTATAATCCTCGTCAGAAAGCTGACAAAGCAAAGTATCCTCTCTAAAGATCAACCAATCCTTTAATATATCATCATCATTAACCTCTCTAAAATTAACCATATTCAAAACCTCTTATACATATATAATCTCATTCAAAACAATTTCTTCAGCCATATTTTTAAAATTATTCATAGCCTGAACCCCTCCATTTGATGATGTTTTTTCAACAACTCATTAACATTTTCATCTCTGCAAAGCCTTTTATAAGTAAATTAACCTTATTACTAGCATCATTATCTATATCTAGCAAATGCTGTTTCAAAGTACCACTGATAAGTAATTCAGTATAAAGAGTTATATCAAAATTCTTTAAATAATTTAACCTTAATCTTCCATACTTTCCAATATGATCATCAGGCTGTTTAGGCAAACACAAATCAGGAATAAAATAATCTCCTTCTCTATGATAAGTAATCTTATTATTTATATCAAACCCTCCAAAATAAAGTTAAGGTTTCCCATTCTAAATTTGCAATAAAAATCACAAACTAATTTTGCAATATGCGATAAAAAATAATAAAACATATCTAAAATCTGTCAAAAATAATTGGGGAAGAGTTAGGGAAAAACTCCTCAAAAAGTTCAAAAAATACACAAAAGTTCAAAAACTCATTTCCCCAATTTTTATTGATAAATCAGCTAAAACCCTCGATTTCACTAAATTACATAAACGTTTCAAGCACATCTCATAACCCGAAACGAGCAAATAAAAATTAAATTATAGAATATATACAGGAGTAAGACTACAAGAAAATAAGTAGTCTTATTTTTTTGTACTTTACCCCAGTAAAATACCCCTACCACGATGAAAAGTAATAGAATTAATGGTAAACTATGGAATAATTAAGGAATTTGTGATATAGTAATAGCAATAAGGAAAGAGGAGAGCTTATGGAATATATAGATATATTTGATGAAAATAATAATCCAACAGGACAAATAAAAGAAAAGGTGAAAGCACATGAAGAAGGCGATTTTCATAGAACAGCACATGTTTGGATTATAAATGACAAAAATGAATTATTATTACAAAAAGAAGTGCAAATAAGAAATCACATCCTAATTGCTGGGACATATCTGGAGCAGGACATATAAAAGCAGGAGAAATTGTAATTGATGGAGCAATAAGGGAACTAAAAGAAGAATTAGGAGTTGAAGCAGAAAAAAAAAGATTTACAATATATTGCAACGATTAAAAGCACAAAAATCCTAAAAATATGGAATTTGCTTATGTGTATTTATTAAGATGTAATAAAAAAATAGAAGAATACAATTTTTTGAAGATGATGAAGTATCAGAGGTTAAGTATGTTTTATATAAGGATCTAGAAAAAAATGGTGGAAGAAAAGCAGAGGGACTTTTAATACATAAAGAAGAATTTGAAAAATTGTTCCAATATATTAGAAGTTTGTAATGTTTAAAATTATTATTTAAAAAATAATAATCTTAAGGAGGAGTTAAATGGAAAAATTAATTACAAAAATAACAGATAATGACTTTGGACTTAAATTTTGTGATATGGAAAAGCCACAATTAAGAAAAGGTGCAAGAGGAATAGTAATTCGAGAAGATGGAAAAATTGCAATTTTTAATAAAGCAAATAAACACGAATATAAATTGCCAGGAGGTGGCATTGAAGAAAATGAAAATCCAGAAGATGCTTTTTATCGTGAAGTTGCAGAAGAAACGGGATGCAAAGTTGAGATAATAAAATATTTAGGTGTTACTGAAGAATACAAATATAAAAACAATTTTAAACAAATCTCATATATTTTTGTATCAAAGGTTATTGAAGATACTCAAAAATTAAATTTGACGCAAAAAAAAAAAGATGAAGGAGCAAAATTATTATGGGTTGAGCCTATTGAGGCATTAGAATTAATACAAAATTGCATAAATGATTTAAAAGACTCACAATATGAAGATGTTTATGCAACAAAATTTGTTGTTTTAAGAGATAGAAGAATACTTGAGTATTATTTAGATATTTAAAAGAAATATAATTGGAGGAAAGCAAAATTATGAAAGTAATAGTAGGTGGAATTATAGAAAAAAAGAAGGAAAATATTTGCTAGTACAAGAAGCGAAGAAAAATGTTATGAAAATGGAATTTTCCAGCAGGACATTTAGATTTTAACGAGAGTTTAGAGCAAGGAGCAATTAGAGAAATAAAAAGAAGAAACAGGTTGTGATGTTAAACTAGACGGAGTTTGCTATGTTGCTAATAGAATTTTAGAAGACGATTTATTTGTAATGATTGTTTTTAATGCTAAACTTATTAATGAAAATATTGAGTTTGATAAAGAAGAAATTTTAGATGTTAAATGGTTTGATTATGATGAAATAGTTAATAAAATGGAAAGTATGTTAAGAGGAAATTATGTTAGAACAGCAGTAATTAACCAAAATAATAATTTAGTTGCACCTATTGATATTGTTGATATTTTAAAAGATTAAGAAAAAGGTGAAAAAATATGGAAAAGTTAATAGTTCTAGGAACTGGTAGTGGACTAACAATAAATTGTTATAGTTTAAGTGCGTTACTTGAAAAATACAAACGGTAATTACTTTTTTGATTGATACTGAAGTGGTAATCAAATATTAAATCATCTAAAAATGAAAAATATTGATATAAATAGAATACATGATATTTTTTATATCTCATAAACACATAGATCATTTATGGGGAATAATACCACTTTTAAGATATATCATGCAACAACATAGAAAAAAGTAATTATGATGGTATATTAAATATATATTGTGCTGAAGAAATAAAACAGATAATTGATATGTTTATTAGTGCAACATTTCATAAAGCACACGAAGATTTATATAAAGAAATTGTGAAATATCATTTTGTGATAATGGTAAAAAATTTAATATTATAGGTTATGAAGTAGAAGCAATTGATACAGAATCTATCGAATGTATTCAGTATGGATTTAAGATAATCCTAAATTCTGGAAAAACGTTAGCTTTTTTTAGGAGACGTTCCTTGTAGTAAAAATGTGTATTCAAAAATAGAAAATTCAGATTGGGTACTACATGAAGCAATGTGTTTAGAAAAAAGACAAATATAAGGTAAAACCACATGAAAAGAATCATTCTACAGTAAAAGATGTTTCTATTGCAATGAATACTTTAAATATAAAGAACTTATTATTATGGCATTGCATCGATAATAATATAGAAACAAGAAAAGAATTATTTACTAAAGAAGCAAAAGAATATTTTAATGGTAATGTGTATGTTCCAAATGATTTGGATGAAATTGAATTATAAAAAGAAATAAGAAGAAAGAATGTTCTGATTTAAAAGTATAAAATGGTAGAAAGGTAATAAAAATATGATAGATAAAGTTGGTGGAGTAATTTTAAAAGATAAAAAAGTCCTTGTTCAAAAAAAAAAGAATAATAGGAAGAATGTATAATTCAGGAGGAAAACGTGAAGGAAATGAAACAGATTTTGAAACATTAAAAAGAGAACTAGATGAAGAGTTAAATGTAGAATTAGTAAATGCTGAATTTATAGGTGGATATGATGATATTGCTTGTTTTTCAGATGAGCCTATTCATGTCCAAACATATTTAGCTGAAATAAAAGGAAAAATAAAATGCAAAAATGAAATTAAAGAAGCAATATGGATTGATAAAGATTATAAGAAAAATGGAATAAAAGTAGGTAGTATTTTAGGAGAACATGTTATACCCAATTTAGTAGAAAGAGGTCTAATGTAATGATACTTGTAAGTGCTTGTTTAGTAGGAATAAATTGCAAATATAGTGGAGGCAATAATTTTAATCAAAAGATTTTTGATTTAGTAAAGGAAGGAAAAGCTATACCAATTTGTCCAGAACAACTAGGAGGGTTAAAGACACCAAGAAAACCTGTGGAACTTAAAGTTATTGATGGAAAAAGATATGCAATTGATAATGAAGGAAATGATGTTACAGAAAATTTTGAAAGAGGAGCAATAGAAGTATTAAAATTAGCTAAAAGCTTAAATATCAATAAAGCGATACTTCAGCCAAGAAGCCTGTCTTGTGGAGTTAATAAAATTTATAGTGGAAATTTTGATAATAAATTAATAGATGGAAATGGTATATTGGCAGACCTTTTAATAGAAAATGGAATTGAAGTTTTTTACTCCAGATGAAATTTAATATTATAGTATTTTACACAAAATAGCCTAGATTCCACCATCTAGGCTATCATCATATAAACACTCAATTTTCTCCATATTTTCACGCTTCCTATCTGGAATAGCATGGCAATATTTATTCAAAGTGGTACTTATATCAGCATGTCCTAGAATTTTACTAAGTACAGGAATTTCCATACCTTGTTCAATTGCTCTAGTTGCAAAAAAGTATGTCTTAAAGTATGGAATGTAACTTGAACTTTATCAGCATGAGATTTTGGTTTGGATTTTATATTCTTTTTTAATTTTATTTCTAATAGGTTTTTCCTTTTATCTCGTAAACCAGCATCTATTAACATTAAAGAATATTCTTTCCAAAAAGTTTTCTGATCATAAGGTTCTCCAATTTGATTACAAAATAGAAAATCTTTATTTATATAGGATTTACCAGCTAATTGGATTTCAATTTTTGTTTTTTCTTGTGAGTTTTTAATTCTTTAACAATAGGAGAGAGAAGCGGTATTTCTCTATAACTTGTTTGAGATTTTGAGTATCTAAAATTAATTTAGTTTTATTCTGATTTTTAGATGCTTTCTCATGGGTAGATAATCTCTTAATACTATTTCTAACAATTAAATTTTGACATTTTAAATCAACATCACACCATCTCAAGAGCAAGGATTTCACCCAATCTCATACCTGTAAATAAATCTAATATAACAACAATTCTAATCTATAATTTCTAGCAACATGAATTAATTTATTTTGTTCTTCTAGTTAAAACTCTCATTTCTTTTCTAAAAATTTTAGGAGTTCTTATAGTTTCAACGATATTTGTTTGAACTAATCCATTAATATATGCTTGTTTAAATGAAGCATGTAGCATATTATACATATTTTTCAAAGTTTTAGTTGATAAGCCACCTTCACGATTATCTAATCTACCATTGTTCTGCTTATAATTAAAGAATTTTTTGTAGCATTTCTGCTGAAACAGATTGTAATTTTATATTAGAAAAATAAGGTTTCAAATGACCTCGTATATATGTTTCATAACTTGTATATGTAGCAAAGTTTTATATTGGGCTTAGCATAAGTTTCAAGCCATTTGCTAAGCCAATCTATGAATAATATGTTATTTGAATTAGTATAAGTTCCATTCTTTAGAGATAACAAAATGGCATTTAATTTGTCTTTAACTTCTTTTCTAGTTTTAGCATATACAGATTTTCTATTAGGCTTTACATTTTCTTTTACACCTACAGTATATCTAGCTTCCCAAGTACCATCTTTTCTTTGTCTAATACTGCCTTCATTTTGACCTCTTTTTTGACATATTGAACCTCCTTGATTTAGTAATCAAGAAATTTTAGAAAGTTAAAGCAATCAATAAAACCTTGTCTATATAAGACATAAGATTCATATTCATTTTCTAAATAAATATAATTGATAAGTTTTTCTAAAGAATCATTAGTATTAGGAAAGTCCTTTAGAAAATTTTCAATACAAGAATTTTTATTTTTACCAAGCCTCTTATAAGTTTCATCTTCTTGTGATAAATAGTTTAGATATGAATTGATTAGATTATTAAAGAACTCATCAAGTTCTTCTTCAAATAAATTTTGATTAATAGGCATAAAAAATCCTCCTTCTTTCATTAAAATTTTCATTTTTGTTGAAAGTAGAAGATTGCATGTGATATAATATTCATGTAATTCTACTTTCGAAGTAGTATTGCTAGGGAATAGTGTAATAAGATTGACTGTCAGAAACACTATTTCCTTTTTTATTTGTCCAATTTTCTAATTCCTCTACGAATACCTTCCATTTTAGATATATTTTCTTTCTTACAATATTTTTCTAATATTTCCAATGTTTCCGCATCTACACGAACAGTTAATTTAGTATTCTTAGGATTATCAGTTGGACGACCTAGCTTTTTCTCAGTCATATCCACCTCCTTTTTGACTGTCATAAATATAATAACATTATGACAGTCAAAAGTCAATATTTTTAAAAATATTTTTTACATTTCCCATTCATCTTCTTCAAACCAATCAAAACTACTTGAATATTTATGCTTCATAATCCATTCTTTTTAGCTTGTTTGCTTAAACTCCTAAAACTTCTTATTGTTCTTTTAGGTTTATTTTGATTATATTGTCTATTTTCAAATAAATAGGCAAGGGATACTAATGTATCCAGAGAACGGTTACTAAAATACCTATTACAATTCTATTGGTATCCCTTTGAATATATTTTTCCATTTTATTTTTTGTAGTTCTTTCAATTCCTCTTGATATTTCATCATCTGAACTTCCAGATGTATTCTTATTGTTTCTGTAAGTTCCTTTTTAGTGTATTTAGAATGTCTGCCATTGAAATTTTCTTGTCCATTTTGTATTCCATATTTTTTGATTTTGTCCTTCGTATCTTCTATCCACTTGAAAAGAGTTATCCACGTTTCTGGTTGAACTGTGTAAAACTCTGCTTTCATTTGTGTTTGCTGTGGTATTTGATTTTTCTCTTTTAAATTTTCTATTAAACTCATTTTGCATATTCTCCTTTAAATATTTAATATCATATAATTTATTATCTCTACACTTCATTCCAGTTGGAGTAGTGTAAGTTATACTTTTTCTTGTATCAGTCCAATTAACTTGATACCCTAAACTATTCATATTTGATATGAAATCTTTTTTAGTTAATGAATTTTCTATTGAATAGTCAATGGCATTTATTAGTTGCATTTTCCAACTTTGACCTTTATTTGCTACTTGATATTCTTTTAGTGTTAAACTACTACTAACCTTTGAATTTCCTTTTAATGAAATAGTGGAAAGTCCATTTTTGGCACATAATTCATTAGAATATATTTTTATTTTTCCATATCTTTTTACTTTGTTGAAATTTCTTACCATCTTTAAAAGATACAGAATTTATTACGAGATGATTATGTACATGTTCTCTGTCAGTATGAGTTGCTACTAATACTTGAAAACCTTTATATTGTTTTGCAAGTTCTAATCAATTTCATGTGCTTTGTCATAACTTAAATTATCGTTAGGGGAAAAAGATTGTACTAAATGAATATATTGTCTGCCAGTTGTCTTGTTATATAAATTTTTACAGTTTGCATTTCCTCTAAGGCATTGTCAGAAGTACAATCTTTTTCCCTGTAATTAATTCAGTAGTAGTTTTAGCATCTTGTGTTATGTAATTTATAATATGTTTTAAAGTTGATTTGGAGTTAGTAAATTTAATAATTGCCATATATGTTTCACCTGCTCTCTAATTTCACTTAAATCTAAACAAGTAATAACACCTTGATGACATAGTCTAGTTAGCTGATTTAAGTTATTTCCAATTTTAGCAAGTTCTCTTGTAGCATCATCTAATCCATCAATTACATATATGTTCTTGTTAAGTGCTGAATATTTTAAATAGTCAGTTAAAGTTATATTAGCTTTTTCAGATTGCCTTTTTTATATAGTTATAATCTTTTCACTAACTCTAAAATTAATTTGTTTATTATTTTTTCTCATATATCTTAAGTTCCTTTCTCTAAAATTTGTAAAAGGGGTTTGGGTTCTCCCAAAATTAAAACACCCAAAGTGAATTTTTTGGTGTAAAATCTGATTGTATGTCTATACAATTAGGAATCTTGCCTATAAAAAAAACTACGAAGAATAGCTTAGATTTAACAAAAGTAGAGTAAGTATATATAAAAATACTGTTACATCTGTTACAACATCGTAGAATATAGTTATATAAGTTGATTATAAACTTTTTGTTATTTGTTACATATCTGATACAAGTTGTAACAAATTCTGTTTCATTTTTGTATCAGATAATTTTAGATAATTGTTACTAATATTTTCTTACAACCATATGCAATTTAGAAAAATGTAACAGTTGTAACAGAAAATATTACTGTATAATACTCTAAATTTATCTTTTTTAACCATATAAATCTTTGTGGACTACCACCAACTCGTAGTAATTTTGTTCTACTATCTTTTGAAGTTTCTATAAATCCATCTTCATCTAAGTGTTTTAATAGAGTTCTCTCACTTACTGATAACAATTCTCCTTGTTCATCACAAAGTTTTTTACTAATTTATGAGATATGCTTGATATTAAATAATAGTACATATCATCTTCATAACCAATAAAGCCATCTCCACCTGCATATTGATAAGTTCTTATATCTTGAACTCTTGCAATTTTGCTTTCTAACAATGAATTTAATTTAGTAACAAACTTTATACTAGGATTATCTTCAGTAACAGTTTTAGATTGAGATATTGCTAGATTTATTAAAATATCTGCAAATTCGGAAACTAAAATTGTAAATCATCATTCGTAAGAACATTTGCATTATTCATAAGGTTTAAAAATTTCTCAAAACCTATAAAGAGCCAAGATAATGCTTCAGGTATTCTAGGATGAAAAGTTATATTTCTATTAGTTAATTCTGTAATTAGGATTTTTCTATTATTTATAAAATCTTCTCTTAATTTATTTGCATATTCTTTTTCTGTATAAACACCATTCACATATTGATAAATCCATCTAATATAAAACTCATAACAGATTTAAAAGCTCCATTTCTTGATAATTCTTGTAATTCGGTTAATTTCGAAACATCAATGTCGTTTGGCTGTAATTCAATACTGATATATCTAGCAGTACCGCTTTGGAAATATCTGGTGTTGATTCTCCAGTAATGATAACATTCCCTCTAGGTGGTTTTGATACTTTTAATGTACTATCACAATTTAATCTATTTTTTCCTATTCTATCACCATAAGATCTCATAATGACTTGTGCTCTTTTATTCATAGATAATTCATCTAATTTAGTAGAAGGGTGGTAGTCATCAATTACAGTTAAAACATCTTTTAAGATAAATGATTGTGCAATGATACTATTAGCAGTATTCTAAAAGATATAGGTAAATCAGTATTAGTAAAATCTCCAAAGAATGATAATATAAGAGAAGCAAGAGTGCTTTTCTTAGCTCCAGTTTTTCCAATTAAAAATAATACTAATTTTGGTTCACAATCAGCTATTTTAGAAAATGATTTAATGGAGATAGAAATGCTAAAGCAATTAAAGGTAATATGATTTTATGTGGTATAAATTTAGTATCTAGTAAATTCCTTATACATTTTAAATCTTCATCGATATTTCTTTCTGTAACATCTGTTAAGCAATATCGTGATAATTTTCCTTCTAGTTCAACATTTGTTTCGACATTTTTCATCCAAATATAAGCCTTTGCATAAAAATATTAACTGTTATTAATATTCCTCCAACCAGTATGACAATAGATATGTTCAGTTTTTATATTAGTTGCAGTACATTGAATAGCATGTCTAATACAATCTTTTACAGTTTGTCCTGTTTCAATATTACAATGTAAGCCCCAATTTTTTTGTTATCCAATTCATATTATTAAAATCATTTGCAGATATTCTAATGGAAGGCAGATTTTTGCCATTAGCATGTTTACCTTCCATACTCAAATATCTTTTTACATCTACACCATCATCAATAATTGTTTCATTTTTTAAATAAGGAACAAAGTTTGATAATTTTTGATAAACTTTATTTCCTTTTTTTATTTGTAACCTTAAATAAAGAACCATCAATTATTTCGTAAGGTGTCTTTTCGAATAGAGAACTTAAAGAATTTTCTTGATTTTTATTGAATTTATTTGTATTTGCTTGTATAATATCCGTAGAATCATTTTGATAAGAATAATATTTAGAAGATGCTTTCTCTGTGCCAACATTTAAAGCATTTACCTGAATATTATTTTTTTATTTATATTTTCTTCCATAAGTTACTCCTTCTAAATAACATTTGTATTGTTATTTACCCATATTAAAAATTTATCTTTTGGTACTAATTTTCGTTTACCAAGTTTAATGTAGGAAAATCTGAACAATTCATTAATTGATATGAATTAGCTTTTGAAATTCCTAAGTATTTACTAATATCTGTTGCTGACAATGTTGCAGGTAATTCTTCGTTTGTTTTAAATGTACTTCTCATAGGTATTTGTTCTCCTTTCCTCAAAAAAATTTTTTTTCTTGTTTAACGTCCCTATATATGTATTTAATACCATAATGGTTCTGTTTCCATTCCCTCCATCTAGAGAGCTACCCCTTTACATCACGTTAGCCAGGTAGAAGTTTCTTTATTTGTGTATATCTGACTATTTAGTTTTCAATGTACATAAGCGAAGATAAAATTTTTATCTGCTTCTGATGGAAATAATAAAACGATATTGAAAAAATTACAATAGTTTTGTATAATATGTATCGTAGAAATCGATTTTCTAAAAATGCAAAATATCGATATTCCAAAATATAGGGGGTGATAAAATGGCTTTATATGCGACTTGAACGAAAATAATCATATATGTATTTATCCAGATAATGAAGATTTTTAGAGTACAGAGAATGGAATTTCCATTAGAATACATTTATTAAATTTTATGTATTTAGATATTGATGAAATAAATATGGCATATACACAAGTTATTGATTTAATAACTCAAAAAGCTTCGAATACTAAAATATCAATGTTTGATTACATAGAAATGTTACAAGATTTAATGGCACAAATAGATAATAGTTGTGTATATATGCACTTTTATACACAAATGCTATATGAAATTATGTCTGAAACTCCAACAAGTGGAGTAGAAAGAATGGATATATTAGAAAAGAGAATGCCAGATACTACTGTAAAAAATTGTATTTATGTAGAACATGAAAATGCAAATAAAGATAAAAATTAAAAACAGATAGATATATAAGAATTAGAAAATTGGCATCAGTAATTGACGAAAAGAAAAAAGGAAAGATATATAAAATTTTATCATTATGTAAGAGAAGAAATTATAGCAGACATAAAAAAAAAAAAGAACTATTTTAAAAGAAGAGATAGATTATATTTATAAAAAATAACCAATAGTCAATTAGAAGGAATGTCAAATGCACAAAAACTATATGTTCTAGATCAAACAAGAGTTATTGAAAATAAACAAGATAATTTTATATAAACAAACCATTTAATGTATTTTATAGGGCAGTTCCTAATTTAGATGAAAGAGCTGAATATAAAACAAGTAAAGATTTGATTGATGTGGTTAAAAAAGATAGCACAGAAATAAAGGAATTATATGAAATTAAAGATATGAACGATTTAATTCGATTTGAATTATTAAAATTTGTAAGCAGTGATATAGAGTTTAAAGAATGTGAAAATTGTCATCAATATTTTATACCAGTAAATAGAAAAGATGAAATATATTGTAATCGACCAATAAAAGGAACAGAAAAACTTGCAAAGATGTTGGAGCAATGAATAGACATAAAGAAAAAGCAGGAGATATACCAGGAGAAAAAGAATATTGGAGAGTATATAAAAGGTATAAATATAAAGCTGATAGGAAAATAATTTCAAAAAGTGAGTTTAATCAATGGAATTATATGGCATTAGAATTAAAACAAGAATGTGCTGAAGGCAAAATTAAGGTAAATGATATGTTACAAAGGATAGAAGTATTTGAGAATAGAAAAAGTTGGTAAAAAATAGAAAAAATAAAAAATAAAAAATGAAAATTGAATTTGCCAGACATCTGGCAAATTTTGAAAAAGTATATAAAGAAAGGGATAAATAAAATATATGGAGCATTTTTCTTAGAAGGAAAAAAGTAGAAAGCTATAATTATCTTATATTATGCCATAATGTAATGCTAAGTTTATTAAAAAGAGCGAATAGAAATGATTGGCATAGCTTTAAAATAGATATTAAGGAAAATGATGAAAAGATGTGGGAAAAACATAATGTAGAATACTTAAGATTACATGGATATAAAAGAGAAATAAGTACGGTGTATTATCAACATATGTTTTTTTCCTTATTGTCAGATTATTTGGATTATACACATGAAGCAAATATAGCAGCATCAAAATGAAAGTTAATATAGCATATTCTTTATTAAGGAAACCATTAAAGGATAATTTATATTTTCTAGAATTGCTAGAATACAATGGAATTGAATTTATGTATGAATTTTTGGAAAAGCCCATTGATGAATTTTCAGTAGATAAAATAAATGCTGATGAAAAAGAACACTTATTAATAATGTAGCTAAAGATGTATTTAGTGAAGCTTATGGAGAAATTTTATATAATATTAGGTATTCAAAAAAAGAAGAAGTACGGTTTAGAAAGAATATGGAACAAAACACAAACATATTATAACAACATGTCCGCATTATAAAACAGAAGATGGAAATTTAAATATGATATTTAATGATGACAAAAATATTAAAGAATTTATTGAGTACTTTTATTATATTATGCCCACAGTTCAGACATATGTTGCTAAGCTAACTTTAAATGTATTAAAAAATTAGGACTTATAAATGAAATTGAATTTATAATTAATGATTTAATGATAACAAATAGATATTTAATGTTTTCTAATAAAAATAAAATGAAGAATTAAATGATATTTTAAACAATACATTGTTGATATGTCCAAGGTGTTTTAAAGAAATAAATAATTTGAAAGAAAATGAAAAATATTAAAGATGTGGTATTTATACTGTCCTCATTGCAAAAAGAAAATAAATTTAGATAGATTTATTTTTTATAATTGTCATGAAGAAAATGGGGGAATATATTAAAAAGGAAGATATAATAGGAGGAACAAAAATGAAAAATTTAGCAATAGTTATTGGAATAGATAAATATAAAAAAATAATAATGATTTAATAGCATGTAAAAATGATGCAAAAGATATGTATGAAATTATAAATGAAAGTAAAAAATATGATGATATAGTATATTTTAATGGAGAATATACGAATAGAAATATTAAAAAAGCTAGAGGAACTAAAAATAAAATCAAAGGATGAGGAAATAGGTGAAATATTTTTCTACTTTTCTGGACATGGTTTTTCTGAAAATAATGAGTTATTTTATGTTACAACTAATACAGAAAATAACAAAATAAATACGACTTCTAAAAAATTCAGAGATAGATGCTTTATTTAGGGACTTAAATCCTAATTTATATGTAAAAGTGATAGATTCATGTCAAAGCGGAATAAGTTACATAAAAGATATAGATGAGGGGATATTATTTGAAAAAAGCAATGAACGAAACAAAAAAGAATTTAAAAAGTGTTTTTATGTTTTCATCTTTAAGAAATCAATATTCTTATGTAATGGAAGATAATAAAAGGAGCTTTTTTACAAATTCTTTTTATTGAAGATTAATATATTATAAAGATCAAGAAAATGTAAAATATTCAGAGATTTCTAATTATATGGCTGATTATTTTAGAGATAAGGAAAAAACAAACACCATTTTTTTATAACTCAAACTGATATGTTAGATGAATTTGTAAAATATAATAAAGAGTTAATAGTTTTATTATCAAATATAAATAACGATAAAGACAAAGAAAATATTGATGAGAATAAAGAAGTAAAAGAAAATATAAAAAAGTAAGATAATTGAAAAATTATCAATGTGTGCTACTAAAGAAGAAGCAAAATATTTACAGATACAATAATAAAATTATTTAGTCAATGTTCGATAGAGAAAAGCATATTAAATGAATTTTTTAATGAAAGTAAAGAGATGAATGATGAAATAAATAAAATCCCTAAAAAAGAAAATTATTGCTAATTGGATATATGAAAATAAAAGAGAGCTTGGATTATTTGCCAAAACAAAAACTAGAGGAAGAACGTAAATCAAAGTTATATCCATTATTTAATTTATCAATGTCAATATATGGAGAAGAAAAGAAAGTACTTATGAGTTTGAAAGTACAGAGAAAGAGATTTGCAGTAACATTAAAATTATAATTACACCTAAAGAATTAGGATTGGAAAATATGAATTAAATTTAGTATTGATTCCATCTTTTTCAAAAATATATGTGTTTCAAACATTTGTAAAGAATATTCCTATTACATGGGGAGAATATGAATATGACAATATGAATGAGTGGAAGATGAAAGAATTTTGCATAAAGAAAGATATGGAAGAGATAAAAATTTTGTGGAAGAAACATTCAATAATTTCATTGAATATTGTACAAGTCAATTAAATGAACTATTAAAATAGGTTCTACCCCTAAAAATACCCCTACCGACCTAAAAATAATAGAAATATTAGTAATAATAAAAGAGTGTTATGCTGTAACTATACAGAATAGCACTCTTTTAAAACATAATAGAAAAACGAAAAATGCA
>VOFB01004175.1_pt1 | contig 73613 bp, 76 predicted proteins | sample 5384141 | NCBI WGS metagenome assembly VOFB01 (sample SAMN12384721, study PRJNA508395) | human gut metagenome | isolation source: healthy gut A | host: Homo sapiens
TCATTGAGGTGAATCCCCGTTCTTCCAGAACGGTTCCGTATATCAGTAAAGTAACGGGAGTTCCGATGGTGGATATGGCGACAAAAATTATGCTCGGCGCTTCGCTCAAAGAGCTTGGATATGGTACGGGGCTTTATCCGGAAGGGGACTATGTTGCGGTAAAGGTGCCTGTTTTCAGCTTTGAAAAGCTTCATGATGTAGATACCCATCTTGGGCCTGAAATGAAATCGACCGGCGAAGTTCTTGGAATTGCTCACACGTTTGAAGAGGCGCTGTTAAAAGGATTGACAGCGGCGGGCTATCGGATGCAGCGTGCCGGCAGTGTATTGATGACGGTGCGTGATTCGGATAAACAGGAGCTGATCAAAATTGCCGAAAAGTTTGAAAGACTCGGTTTCGATCTGTATGCAACGCCCGGTACGGCGAGTACCTTGAACAGGAATATGATCGCGACCAACGTTGTTCCGAAATATAAGGATGGTAAAAATAACGTTATCGCTTTGCTTGACAGCGGTAAGATCGACTATATCATTTCAACTTCGGAAAAAGGGCGCGAACCTGCGAAAGACAGTGTTAAAATTCGGCGTAAGGCGGTAGAACGCTCTATCGCAAGTTTGACATCACTTGATACAGCAAACGCACTTGCGGACAGTCTGTTGCTTGGCAAAACGGTAAAAGACGTAGAGCTTGTGGATATTACAAAGATTTAATGGAGGAAACAAATGGCTCTGTGTGTGGGAAACTATTCCCTGATTCGAAAAGAAGAATTGGCAAAAGGGTTTTATTCTTTTACGTTATCCTGTCCGGAGGTGTCCAAAGAGGCAAAGCCGGGGCAGTTTGTAAACATAAAAGTACCGGGCTTTTCACTCAGACGTCCAATTTCAATCTGTGAAATTGACAAAGCAGCCGGCACACTGCGTTTGGTTTTTGAGATTCGTGGAGACGGCACTGAAAAGCTTGCTACTATAAATGAAGGAGAGAAGGTTGACATGCTGGCCCCGCTTGGCAACGGCTTCAATATTAACTCTTCTGAGAAAGCGGTTGTAATCGGCGGAGGAATCGGCGTGCCGCCGATGCTTGAGCTTGCGAAACAGTTTTCCGGAAATGTTTCTGCAATACTTGGCTTTCGCAATATCGGGGCCAGTATTTTAGCAGATGATTTTAAAGCAGTCTGCAAAGAAGTTTTGCTTTATACCGACGATGGGACAAAAGGTAAAAAGGGGTTTGTTACAGACGGACTGAGCACTCTGCTTTCTTTTGAGAAACCGGACGTGATTTATGCCTGCGGCCCCGAAGTGATGCTTAAAAATGTAATTCGTCTGGCAGATTCCCATGGGATTCGCTGTCAGGTTTCGATGGAACAGCGAATGGCGTGCGGCGTGGGTGCTTGCTATGTTTGTGCCTGTCGAATGGTTATGGATGGTAAGGAATATTATGGGCATGTCTGCAAAGACGGTCCGGTTTTTGATTCGAAACAGCTTGTGTTATAAGGAGGAGACTTCATGGCAGATTTATCAGTAAATATCGCGGGGGTGTCCTTCAAAAATCCGGTGATTCCTGCTTCCGGTACTTTTGGATACGGGCGGGAATATGCAAAGTTTTACGATATCGGATGCCTTGGCGGAATTGCGGTAAAAGGAACAACTTTAGAACGACGAGAGGGAAACCCTCCGCCGCGCGTTGCAGAAACGCCGGCAGGGATGTTAAATTCCGTTGGATTACAAAATCCCGGTGTGGAATATTTTATCAGGGAGGAACTCCCGTATTTGAAAAATACAGGGGTTAAGATTATTGCCAATATTGCCGGATCTACACCGGAGGATTACGCCGAAATGGCCAGACGGTTAAATGAGACTGATGTGGATATGATTGAACTTAATATCTCCTGTCCGAATGTTAAGTGCGGCGGCGCTGCTTTTGGGACCGATCCCAAGGTAGCAGGGGGAATTACCAGGCTCGTTAAAGATGCGACGAAAAAACCGGTTATGGTAAAACTTACGCCCAACGTCACCGATATCGCTTTGATGGCGAAGGCGGTGGAGAGCGAGGGAGCCGATGCGGTTTCATTGATTAACACCCTGCTTGGAATGCGAATTGATATAAAAACGAAGCGTCCGGTTTTAAAAAACAATGTGGGCGGTCTTTCCGGCCCGGCTGTTTTTCCGATCGCTGTACGGATGGTTTGGCAGGTTGCAAATGCGGTTAAGATTCCTGTGATAGGAATGGGCGGGATTGCCACCTGGAAAGATGCTGTCGAAATGATGATGGCGGGAGCGTCGGCAATTCAAATTGGAGCGGCGCTTTTTACCGATCCTTATGCGCCGGTCGAAATTATCGACGGACTTAACAATTATCTGGATGGAAACGGAATTGCTTGCGTCAGTGATATTGTAGGGGCGGTACAGCCATGGTAACAACAGTTTACTTAATCCGTCACGCGCAGGCGGAGGGGAACGAGAAGCAGACTTTTCAAGGGCATCGAGATGGCACAATCAGTGAAATGGGCAGAAGGCAATTGGAACAACTTGCGGAATACGGGAAAACCCTTCCCTTGGAAGCAATTTACTCGAGTCCGCTGAGCCGTGCTTTGGAAACGGCAAAAGCAGTCAATAAATATCACAGGTTGCCGATTTTTGTCCGCGATGGTTTGATCGAAATCGACGGCGGTGACTGGGAAGGTGTGTCGTGGGATCGTTTCCCGTTGGATTTCCCGGAGGAAAACGACGCATGGGAGAATAAGCCTTGGCTTTTTCGTGCTCCGAACGGTGAAACGATGGCGGAAGTTTATGACAGGATCACTGACGCTGTTTTGGAAATTGTAAAAGAAAATCCCGGCAAAACGATTGCAATCGTTTCACACGGTTGTGCAATTCGTAATTTTCTCACCTTTGCGAAGGGACTGCCGTTGGAAGGAATTGCGCAGACCGGTTGGTGCGACAATACGGCTGTTTCAAAAATTATTTTTGATGAAAAATTTTCGCCGACTCTTATTTATGCAAATAATACGGATCACTTAACCGAGGAAACTAAAACGTTTGCCCGGCAGAAATGGCTAAAGGCATAGAGCAGCGAATGAAGCCTTAATATTGATTATATTATATCAAGCTTTGCTGTTTTCTATAAAGAAAAAGCAGATTGGAGGAACAAATGAAGATTATGGCTGTGGATTTGGGAGATGCCCGCACCGGACTTGCATGCTGCGATCGAACCGAGTTTCTGGCATCGCCCATTGGTGTAATTCACGAGAAAGATTTTAACGAAATTATCAGACAGGTGGCAGTGGCCTCGGTTGAATATGATGTCAAGGAAATTGTGGTTGGATATCCTAAGAATATGAATGGAACTATCGGAGAGCGCGCTGAAAAATGCGAGAAATTTGCCAACATTCTTTCTCAGCTTGTCGATGTGCCGGTAAAACTTTGGGACGAGCGTTCTACAACTGTTTCCGCTACCAATTATCTGAACGAAACAAATACACGCGGAAAAAAACGCAAAGAAGTTATCGACGCGGTAGCCGCTACGATTATTCTTGAAAGCTATATGGAATATCGAAAAAATCATAAAGAAGACTGATTTTTAAGTTATATATGTCTACGCGAAACAACAAGGCTCTCGAATCGTTTTCATTCGAGAGCCTTGTTGTTTCATACGTTTTATAAAATTTAAAGAAAGATCATTATCACGGGAGAAGTCCATCACGAAACGCGCAGATCATTTCGTTGGTCAGGCTGAAATCGTCATTTTCTCTAATGATGTCTTTTCGATGAACCCATCCGGCAACAGATAGTTCGTCCTCTTGAAGGGTTATCGTGTCATCACCGTCCAGCTCGGCGGTGAATCCTAAAAGAAGACTGTCGCTGATGCTCCAGGGTTGAGAACGGTAATAGCGTAGATTTTTAATCCGAATTCCCGTTTCCTCCATCACCTCCCGGCGCGCAGCGTCTTCCGGCGTTTCGCCAACCTCCATAAATCCGGCAAGCAGAGCGCTGTCGGCACCGAGCGGAAGATCACTGTTGTGGCCACGGTAACGACTCATTAACAGACGATCACCATCGTAAACTGCGAGAATCAATGCCGGCGAAATTTTAGGGTAAACCTGCCTTCCGCAATTGGGGCAAAAAAGCATGCGTTCTTTGGCGTCATGTTCGGTCGGATGTCCACAGGAAGAACAAAAACGATTTTCGTGATACCAGCGGATTAATTGTGACGCTGTAAGCCCAACAAAATCAAGGACTTTATCACCGCTCCGTTGACGAAAGAACGAAGATGTTACCGCTTTGTAATCGGATTCGAAAACGAAAGAATCACTGTCTTTCCAAAAGTAAGCCCGATCATCAATTGAGAACAGATATCGACAGTTTGAGAAATTTTGTTCGCAGCACAGCGGAAATCTCAGTCGCCGATCTACATTGTGAAGTAAAAACTGGTCGTTTTGCATTAGTATGAGAGAATCGTCCGGCTGAGGAGTTCTATTGGAGTCATAAGTAATTAAAAATCGATGGGGAAAAATATCTTGTAACATGAAAAGCCTCACTTATGCAATATAAAAATCCGGCTTTTAAAAGCCGGATTTTCGTTTTTACCGGGCCATTTTGTAAATATTAATTAAATCAGCCTTTTTAAGCTGAACAAAATGCCCTGTAATAGCAGTATCGCCCTGCGAGCATTTATCTGCCATTTCTTCAATTTCGGCATCGGTAATATCTTTACCGTTTAAAAGCTCTTTAATAGAGATCGGCATTTCGATAGAACGGTAGAAATCTTCCATTGCTTCAATTCCTTCCAAGGCCGTTCTTTCTGGATCCTCCGGATGATTGTAAATACCCAGAACGTTTACGGCAAACTGTGCAAAACGTTCTGGTTTGTGTTTATAAACATATCGTGCCCAGCTACCCCAAACAGCAGAAAGACCGGCGCCGTGTGTAACGTCGAAGAGACCGCCGAGCTCATGCTCCAGCTTATGGCTTGCAAAATCACCCACCGCGCCGCAGCCGGTTAAATCGTTGTGAGCGAGGCTGCTGGCCCACATAATATTGGCGCGAGCTTCGTAGTTATCCGGCTTTTTCATCAAAATTTTCGCATTGCGAATTACATTTCGCATCAGGCTTTCGGCAATACTGTCGGTCAGCTCCATGGTATCGACTTCAGTAAAATATCGTTCCATGGTGTGCATTAAAATATCAGTGCAGCCGCTTTCGGTTTGATACTGCGGAAGGGTATAGGTGAGTTCCGGGTTCATGATGGCGAATTTACAGCGAATGTAATCGGTGTTACAGGATTTTTTATACCAGCCGTCTTCATTGGTGATAACGGAAGAATTGCTCATCTCACTGCCCGCAGCGGCGATGGTCAAAATTGCGCCAACAGGGTAAGCACCGGTTGGTTTCACTTTTCCTTCGTAGAGATCCCAGACGTCACAATCGTTTGCAAGGCCGTAGCCGATGGCCTTACAGGAATCGATAACACTGCCGCCGCCAACGGCAAGCAGAAAATCAACGCCCTCTTTTTTACAAAGAGCGATTCCCTCTCGAACTTTGGAAACACGAGGATTTGGGACGACACCGCCAAGAGAAACGTAGTTGATTCCGGCAGCGTTTAAAGAGGCATAAATGCGGTCGAGCAGGCCGGATCTTTTGGCGCTGTTTCCGCCGAAGTGTACGAGCACTTTTTTGCAGTTTTGAGCTTTTACAAGTTCGCCAACTTTTGCTTCGGCATTTTTCCCGAATACTACCTGAGTCGGAGTATAATAGTTGAAATTCTCCATTGTAAGTTCACTCCTTGTTTAATTGAATAATAGTTGCAACATCCTGACCGGTGTAAAACGATCCGCATGGATTAATATATAGTATAACTCCGCACATGAGGTTCCGTCCACCCCATTTTACTAAAATTTTTGAATAATTCTTTAATATTTGAATGACTCTACTTGACACTGGATAGAATAAGTGTTAAATTGATATTAGCACTCAAGAGGAAAGAGTGCTAATATCTTAAAATTTGATTTGCGGATTGCAAGCTTTTTGGCAAAGAGGTGAGAAAGTTGAGGTTGGATGATAGAAAGCTTAAAATTCTTGCTACGGTCGTCGATGAATATATTAAAACCGGAGAACCGGTCGGCTCTAAAACGCTTGTAGAATTGTCCGGCCTTTCCGTTTCCTCGGCCACAATTCGCAATGATATGGCAGCGCTTGAGTCGATGGGCTTTTTAGAGCAGCCGCATACTTCTGCCGGGCGGGTGCCTACCTACAAAGGATATCGTTTTTATATCGAGCGGTTGATGAAACCGGAACCGCTTTCCTTAAAAGAGCAGAATATGATCGACGATATGCTCGGAAAGGGCGATGCTGTCACTGCGGAGTCGGTTATTGAAACTGCGACGGAGGCGTTAGCGCAGCTTACGGGATGCGCTACATTTAACACAAAAAACATGCCGCAAATTTCGGTTATCACCAGAGTTGAAGTGATTCCGGCGGGACGGAGACTTTATGCGCTGCTTATTTTAACCTCTTCCGGCGCAATCAAAAACAGAATTTGCAGAATGGAGTTTGACTTATCAAACGAGCAGCTCACCTTTTTTGATCGCTTTTTGAACGAAAATCTTCACGGTCTCAAGCTTGATCAGCTAAATCCGTCAATGATGCAAAACCTTGCTGCGGCGATGGGCAGCTATATGATGACACTAACGCCGTTGTTATATGCGGTTTATGAACTTTCAAGTGAGTTTGCAGCGTCAAATGTCAATTTAAAGGGTGAAACGAAGCTGCTTACGAGCAATGATTTTGATCCGGGTGAGGTCATACAGTTTTTGTCCCACAAAAACGAATTGGCACAAATGCTTTCATCGGTTTTTGATGGAATTCATGTTGTTTTTGGCCAAGAGGAAAACACGCTGGCCATTACCAATTCCAGTATGATTTTGTCAAAATATAATCTGGGACATATTGATGCGGGCGCTTTAGGCGTCATCGGTCCGGTAAGACTTGATTATGCAAAGATGATTCCTTATATTAAATATTTTTCGGACAGCGTGACACGCATGTTGTCCGTCGGCAATGAATTTGCTGAGGAAGGAGAACAGAATGAGCGAAAAGAAGAAAAAGGCCCAGACAGCGGAAACTGAATCAAAGGAAAAAACGGTTGACGCTGCTGATATTCCGAAAGAGGAGCCGCTTGAGAATACGACCCCCGGACTTGAAGAGGAAGTAAAACGGCTGACGGAAGAAAACAAAAATTTGCAGGATAAATTACTTCGCCAGATGGCCGAATTTGATAACTTCCGGAAAAGAACCGCAAAGGAAAAAGGCGAACTGTACGATGATGCTACTGTAAAATGTGTTTCCAAAATCGTAACAGTAGTGGATAATTTTGAGCGGGCGTTAGCAACACCTTGTGAAGGAAACGAAGATTTTAAAAAAGGCGTACAGATGATTTTTGATCAGCTGATGCAAACGCTTTCTGCCATGGGCGTTGAGGAAATTGATGCGATGGGAAAACCGTTTGATCCCGAGCTGCATAATGCTGTCAGTCGGGTAGAGGACGAAAACTTTGATGATAACATCGTCTGCCAGGTGTACCAGAAAGGCTTTAAGTTAAAGGATAAGGTCATTCGTCACGCGATGGTAGTCGTTGCAAATTCATAAATTATATTTTGCTCTTAAATAGAACGGAGGAATTTATTATGGGAAAAATTATAGGTATTGACTTGGGTACAACAAACTCTTGCGTAGCTGTTATGGAAGGCGGCGAGGCTGTTGTTATTGCAAATCCGGAAGGTGCGAGAACCACTCCTTCTGTTGTTGCTTTTTCTAAAACCGGCGAGAGAATGGTAGGTCAGGTTGCAAAACGCCAGGCAATTACCAATCCGGATAAAACTGTAATCTCAATCAAACGTCATATGGGAACCGATTTCAGTGTAGACATCGACGGGAAGAAATATTCTCCGCAGGAGATTTCCGCAATGATTCTTCAGAAATTAAAATCGGACGCCGAAGCTTATCTGGGTGAAACGATTACTGAAGCTGTTATCACGGTTCCGGCATACTTTACCGACGCTCAGCGTCAGGCAACAAAGGATGCCGGTCGTATTGCCGGTCTTGATGTAAAACGTATTATCAACGAGCCAACCGCTGCAGCTTTGGCTTACGGTATTGATAAAGGAAATGATCAGAAGGTTATGGTGTATGACCTCGGCGGCGGTACATTCGATGTTTCCATCATCGAGATGGGCGACGGTGTTCAGGAAGTTTTGGCTACTGCCGGTAACAACCGCTTGGGCGGCGACGACTTTGACCAGAGAATTATTGATTGGCTGATTGCTGAGTTTAAAAAAGAAAGCGGCATTGATCTGAAAGGCGATAAAATGGCTATGCAGCGTTTGAAAGAAGCTGCGGAAAAAGCTAAAATTGAGCTTTCCGGTATGACTCAGGCGCAAATTAACCTGCCGTTTATCACAGCGGATGCAACCGGGCCGAAACATCTCGACCTCACCTTGTCCCGTGCAAAATTCAACGAAATTACAGCTGATCTGGTTGAAGCTACCATGGGACCGGTTCGTCAGGCGCTTTCTGACGCAGGCTTACAGCCGTCACAGCTCGATAAAATCCTTCTTGTCGGTGGTTCTACCCGTATTCCGGCGGTTCAGGATGCTGTAAAAGCTCATACAGGTAAAGATCCGTTTAAGGGGATTAACCCGGATGAGTGTGTCGCAATCGGCGCTGCAATTCAGGGCGGTGTATTAACCGGCGATGTAAAAGGCTTGTTGCTTCTTGACGTTACGCCGCTGTCTCTCGGTATTGAAACCATGGGTGGTATCTGTACAAAGATTATTGAGCGTAATACCACTATTCCGACTAAGAAATCTCAGATTTTCTCCACGGCTGCTGACGGTCAGACTTCGGTAGAAGTCAATGTCCTGCAGGGCGAGCGTGAATTTGCAAAAGATAATAAATCTCTCGGTATGTTCCATTTGGACGGAATTCCGGCTGCTCCCCGTGGTGTACCGCAGATTGAAGTTACCTTTGATATCGATGCAAACGGCATTGTTCATGTTTCTGCCAAAGATCTCGGTACCGGTAAGGAGCAGAATATTACAATTACTGCATCCACCAATATGTCAAAAGATGATATTGATCGTGCCGTTAAAGAGGCAGAGCAGTTTGCTGCGGAAGATAAGAAAAACCGTGAAGGCGTTGATATCCGCAACAATGCCGATCAGCTTGTTTATCAGACCGAGAAGACCTTAAAAGATATCGGCGATAAGATTACCGAGGATGAGAAGAAAGAAATTCAGGCTAAAATCGATGAGTTGAAGGAAGCTTTAAAAGGCACCGACAACGATGCGATTAAGGCTAAAACAGAAGAAGCACAGCAGGCATTCTACAAAGTTTCCGAGAAACTGTATCAGGCTGCTCAGGCAGAAGCGCAGGCACAGGCTGCACAACAGCAGGGCGGCGCTGCAAATGACGGCAGTGCACCGCAGGACAATGTGGTTGATGCTGACTTTACCGATGTAAACGACGACGAAAATAAATAAAAAACAACTGTCCTGTAGCACCTTTGCCAATCCCGGCAGAGGTGCTCTGACGGTTTTCGTCCGGCATTGCCGGATCCATAAACAATTAAAGGGTGGGCATACTTTTGGCTGAAAAACGTGATTACTATGAAGTTCTTGGCGTTTCTAAAACGGCAAGCGACGATGAAATAAAAAAAGCATATCGTCAGATGGCGAAAAAGTACCATCCTGACTTAAATCCGGGTGATAAGGATGCCGAGGCAAAATTCAAGGAAGTGAACGAAGCTTATGAAGTTCTTTCCGACAGCTCTAAAAAGGCGCGTTATGACCAGTTTGGTCATGCCGGCGTAGACCCCAATTACAACGCGGGCGGTGCAGGTGGCGGTGCCGGGTTTGGCGGTTTTGATTTCGGCGATCTCGGCGATATTTTCGAGGGCTTTTTTGGCGGTGGCTTTGGTGGTTCTGCAAGAAGCAATCCAAATGCTCCGAGAAAAGGCGCGGATGTAAATGCTTCTGTTACCATAAGCTTTTTGGAGGCCTGTAAGGGCTGCGAAAAGGATATAACAGTCTCTTCGATGATGGCTTGTCCGGATTGCGGCGGCTCCGGAGCTGCGAAGGGCACTTCTGTTAAGACTTGTCCGGATTGCGGTGGGCGCGGCCAGGTTCGGGTCAGTCAGCGTACGCCGTTTGGCGTAATGCAAACGACAAAGGCTTGTACACGTTGCGGCGGAAAAGGAAAAATTATCGAAACACCTTGTCCAAAGTGTCATGGCGGCGGACGGGTTCGCAATTCTTCTACGGTTCATGTTAATATTCCGGCCGGTATCGATGATGGGCAGGCATTTGCCATGTCCGGCAGGGGCGATCACGGTCTTAACGGCGGTTCGTCAGGCGATTTGATTATTAATGTTAACGTTCGACCGGATCCGATCTTTACGCGACGCGGATTTGACATCTGGTGTGATATTCCTATTACTTATGCTCAGGCGGTTTTGGGCGATGAAATTACAGTGCCGACTATTGACGGTAAAGTAAAGTATACCATTCCGGAAGGATTTCAACCCGAAACGGTTGTCCGACTGCGCGGAAAAGGCGTGCAGAGAATTAATTCAAGGGGTCGGGGAGACCAGTATGTAAAAGTGGTGGTTGAGGTTCCAAAAAATTTAAACAAGCAGCAAAAAGATGCGCTGCGTAATTTTGACGCGTTGCTAAATGATAAGCAGCACGCAAAGAAAAAAGGTTTTTTTGATACGCTTAAAGAAAATTTGGGCGGTTAAAATAAGGAAAAAGGGAGGAGATTTACGCTCCTCCCTTTTTCCTTTGCAGATTGGCGCCGTACCTTTAGAAGAAAGTATAATGAAAATGGTATAGCAGTTACCCAAAATTTCGGATACTGTATCAGTTTTATCAGAATTCTCTTTTTATTATGGAAGATTCAAAAAGATGATTTGTGAAAAATAAAGAGAAATAAAAGTACAATTACCGCGTTTTTTATCTGCTTTGGGGGTGTTTTCTAAAATGAATCTGTGGTATAATATTAATGTTTGCAGATTGACTTATGCTTTTGAAATCTTTATGTGATTTTAATCGATATCTTGCAAACGCAATGATGAATCTTTTAAAAGAGATTCCTTAAAACGACTCAATTTGGAGGTGGCGCAATGAATCCCGACCCGTATAGTCGATTATGTGGTTGTAACAGTAAAACAGGCGGGAGCAGTGCGCCAAAGTGCTTTTTCCGCCGGTAAGGAGGAAAAAGCGTATGATCAATATTTTTAAAACCATTGATAATAAGGTGGTACATGTTGACAGCGTAACAGAGGGTTGCTGGATTTCCGCAGTTAGTCCCACAGAAGAAGAGATCACTTTTCTGATAAACGAAGTTGGCGTTGATTCTGATTTCGTTCGTGCGGCGCTCGATGAAGAGGAATCCTCCCGTATTGAAAATGAGGATGGGCAGACACTGATCATCGTCGATACGCCAATGGCGCAGAAAGAAACAGAAAAGAACACAATTCTATATACCACCATGCCGATTGGTATGATCCTAACCGAGAAAAATGTTGTTTCGGTCTGTGTTGAAGAAACACCCGTTATTACGGAGTTTGAAAACGGGATCATCAAAAATGTACAGACTCATTTAAAAACACGTTTTCTTTTGATGATGCTTTTGCGGGTTGCCACCAAGTATCTGCAGTACTTAAAGCAAATTGATAAACTGTCCAATATGGTAGAGCGACAGCTCCATCGCTCTTTGCGAAACAAAGAATTAATACAGCTTTTGGGAATGGAAAAATCGCTTGTTTATTTTTCTACTTCTTTAAAATCTGATGAAATTACGCTTGAAAAAATTCTGCGAGGCAGAGTGATTAAGCTGTATGATGAAGATCAGGATCTGTTGGAAGATGTGTTGATCGAAATCAAGCAGGCAATTGAAATGTCTAATATTTATTCCAGTATTCTTTCCGGAACAATGGATGCATTTGCTTCGGTGATTTCAAACAACCTCAATATTGTCATGAAGGTGTTGACATCCATTACGATTTTGATGGCAATTCCAACAATGGTATCGAGCTTTTACGGAATGAATGTTGAGGGAATTCCAGTGCCGGTTTTCTGGTTCCCGATTGCAGTTTCGATTGTGGCTACTGTCATTGTGGCAGTTATTCTGATTAAAAAGAATATGTTCAGTTCCAAGTAAGCGCTTTTACAGAAGTAATTTTAAAATATTTTTAAAAAGGGATTGCATTTTGATGCAATTTGATGTTAAATAGTATTGATTCTAAAATATTTACTATTTCAACCAGAAACGAGGTATACCAATGAAACGCTCAAAAATTAACAAGGTTATTGAGGATGGAATCAAATTTATTGATGAAATGCATTTCAGTCTGCCGGACTTTGCTTTTTGGAAACCGGAAGATTTTAAAGGGAAAAAAGCTGAGTATGATGAAGTGTTTACCAATATGCTTGGATGGGATGTTACGGACTTCGGTTACGACGATTTTGAGAATGTCGGACTGTTGATTTTTACAATTCGCAACGGTAGCATTAAACATCCGGATATTTATCCAAAACCGTACTGCGAAAAGTATTTGATTGTGGAAGAAGGGCAAAAGCTTGCACCGCATTATCATTATCAAAAAATGGAAGATATCATTAACCGTGCCGGCGGAACGGCAGTTATTACACTATGGGAAAAGGATGAAAATGATCGCTTTTCCGATAAACCGATTACGGTAACTCTCGACGGCCGTAAAGTAACGCTTCCCGCAGGCAGCGCTGTGGAACTCAAACCAGGTCAGAGCATTACTCTGATTCCGGGACAGTATCACGAAATTTCCTGTAAGCCGGGCAGCGGTAAACTTCTTTTAGGAGAGGTTTCTACTGTAAATGACGATAACATCGACAATCATTTCTTGGAAGAGTCTGACCGTATTCCGGAAATTGAAGAGGATGTTGCTCCTACTCACTTGATTTTTAAAGATTATCCCGATTATGTGGATTAACAGCTAAACTAAAACCGCCTGTCAATTTTGACAGGCGGTTTTCTAAAACAGAATAACAGACAACCGATTTTATTGAGAATCGGGATTCTTTTTACGAATGCTGATCTCTCCCGAATTCAACGTGTGAAGCACTCCGTTTTGATCTCGGACAATCAGATGGGCCTCTTCGTCAATATCTACAGGAACAGCGGGATAGCTGCCGTTTAAAGAAACAATATTGTATTCCCGATGAAATACACATAGATGTTTTTTATATTCTCTCAAAATTTCGGTACGGTTTCCCGATAGATATAATTCAAACAGAGCTTCAAAATGGTTCAGAATAGATGCGATCAAAAGGTTACGATTACACGGGCGTTCAGAAAATTCATTGAGAGCCCCTACAATGTTTTGAAGCTCTTCTGGCAGGCTTTCGTCTTTATTAATATTGATCCCGATACCGGTTACAAGGTATTTGATTTGTCCGCTTTCTGCTTCAACAGAAGCTTCTGTTAAGATCCCGCAGAGCTTTTTATCGTGGAATAAAACATCGTTTACCCATTTCACATCGGGGGCAAAACCGGCGGTTTCTTCGATAGCACGGCAAACGGCAACAACGGCGATGATGGTAACAAGGCTGATGTCCTGGAAAGTGAAATGAGGCTCGAGATAAAAGCTCATATAAACGCCTCGTTGTGCAGGAGAATAGAACTGCCGCTGCATTCTGCCTTTTCCCGCGGTTTGCCGCAGAGCGACCACGGTGTAGCCGTGTTTTCCGGCAAGAGTATCCGATATCCGCTTTAGGTAGGTGTTTGTAGAATCGATGGTATCAAGCACCTCGAAATTTCGTCCGAGATATCGGGTGGAGAGAAGCGCACTTATTGCCTCCGGACGAATGACGTCTTCGCTTTCATCGAGTCTGTAGCCACGGTTAGGAATAGAAAGAATGGAAAACCCCTCTTCCTTTAGCTGACAGATGCTTTTCCAGACAGCATTACGCGAAACACCTAATTCTTTGCCGATCGTAAGCCCGGAAACGGGTGTTCCCTTGTTTTGTTCTAAAATTTTCAAAACAGAATCCTTTATCAAACTGCCACCTCGTTATTAGTCGATAAAACCATTATAATACGGTTTGAGTTTGTTGTCTATATTGCCTGTTTTATTTTGGTGGATGGTAAGTAAAGCAAATTTATGATATAATATTTTAAGATGAAATCGGTTTTCTATATGTTTTGTATTTTATGACAAAACATATGAAAATTCATTTTGCAAGACACTGTTACGGCTTAAATATCAGAGATACAAAATTACTTTATTTACTTATGTCTGGGATTTTACGATAAAGATAAACATCTAACTTTGCATTACAGCATCACTCCTCTAGCTGCCGGTATATAGGACGTTTAAAGTTCTAATGCTGGCGTTTTTTGGTGTTCTGCCGAGTGGTGGCTTTGAAAGGAATATTCTAAAGAAAAGGAATTGAGAATGAAAGAAAAACAACTGCTTTATCTATTTGACGGCGCAATGGGTACTTATCTTTCAGAACAATATAATACTCCGATTACTCGATGCGAACAGATGAATCTTCTTCATCCGGAACGGGTGCTTGCGGCGCATCAAAGCTATATTCATGCCGGTGCAACAGCAATTAAGACAAATACATTCGGTGCAAATACCGGTACTTTAAATGCAGAATGGGAAAATGTCGAGCGGATCATTAAGGCGGGAATACACCTTGCGAAAGAAGCAGCAGGGGAAAACGTAACGGTTTTTGCAAGCATTGGGCCTGTATCCCTAGGATCCGAGGCAGAAGAATGGGAGGAGTACCAGAAAATTATCGACACCTTTTTAGAAGAAGGAGTTAATCATTTCCTGTTTGAAACCTTTCATGAATATGATATTTTAATAAAGCTTGCCAAGGAAGTTAAGCACCTTAGCCCCGAAGGTTTTGTTATAGCCGAATGTACCGTAACGGCTGACTGTTATACCAAAAGCGGTATTTCGGCCTCGGAAATCGAACAGGCACTTTCGGCGGCCGATGTGGTGGACGCATATGGATTTAATTGCACTTGTGGGCCGATGCACTTACTGCATATCGCACAGGAAATGACAATCGGGGAAAAGCCGGTTTCGATTATGCCAAACGCCGGATATCCTACGATTAGCGGTGGCAGAACGGTTTTTGAAAATGCTCCCGTATACTTTGCCGAGCAGATGGCAAAGATCAAAGAGTGTGGAGTAACAATATTAGGTGGTTGTTGCGGTACAACGCCGGAACATATAAAGCTGATGGCGGAGCGATTTCGAGGAGAGAAGCCTTTCGTTTCTCCTGCTGTCTCTAAAGCCGAACGCTTTGAGCCGATTATTTGTAAGCAGTTAACCGGATACGGAACTAAAAAAATTGCAGTTGAACTGGATTCTCCTATGGATGCAAAAGCCGAGCGCTTTTTTAATGCGGCAAAAATGCTTGGGGAGAGGGAAATTGATTGGCTGACAATTGCGGATTGTCCGGTGGCCCGTGCGAGAGTTGACAGCAGCATGTTGGCGGTTTCGCTTAAATGTCGTTACGGGATTAATGTAATGCCTCATCTTACTTGCAGAGATCGCAACTTAAATGCGACAAAAGCGCTTTTATTGGGGCTGGGCATTGAAGAAATCAAACAGGTTTTGGTCGTTACCGGAGACCCGATTGCGGCTGAAGATCGCAGCAAAGTAAAAGGTGTGTTTAATTTTAATTCTGAAAAGTTAATTGCTTTTATCAGAGATTTAAACCGCGATGCGCTTAATGATAATCCGATCGAAGCAGCAGCAGCCCTTAATGTAAACGCTGTTCATTTTGGTGCGGAACTTGAACGTGCCAAACGAAAAGAGGCGGCAGGCGCTGTTCGGTTTTTCACACAGCCCCTTTTTACCGAAGAAAGCTATCGTAATTTGGAACACGCCCGAAAAGAGCTTTCGGCAGAATTGTTTGGTGGAATTATGCCGCTTATAAGTCATCGCAATGCCTGCTTTGTAAACAATGAAATTTCCGGAATTAATATACCGGCTCAAATTGTTTCACGATATGAGGGACTATCCCGTGATGAAGCCGAGATGCTGGCCGTGGAGTTGTCGGTGCAAACTGCAAGACAGATTGCGAATCTTGTTGACGGGTTTTATCTGATTACCCCGTTTCAGCGGGCCGGGCTTATTTGTAAGGTTATTGATGGAATCAGAAAGGAGTTTTAAAATGCTGATTATCGGTGAAAAATTAAATAGTTCTATTCCTTCTGCGCAAAAGGCTTTTTTGAATTCAGATGCAGATTATATTAAAGAGATGGCAATAAAACAAACAAAATGCGGGGCCGATTATCTCGATGTAAATGCCGGCGTTTTTACCGATGAGGCTGAAAAGCTTCTTTGGGCGGTCGAACAGGTGCGCGGGGTTTGTGATACGCCGCTTGTTTTGGACTCTACCAATCCGGCTGCGGTTTCTGCTGTTTTAAAACGGTATGATTTTAAAAAGCTGATCATCAACTCGATTACCTTGGAGCCGGCACGATTTGAGGGAATGCTTCCGCTTGTACAGAAATCAGGCGCAGGGGTAATCGCTCTTCCGATGGATGAAAAAGGTGTTCCGAAAGATGCTGAAATCCGTGTGGAGAATGCCCGTAAATTGATTGAAAAGCTTAAGCAAAACGATATTTCGGAAGAACGAATTTATATCGACTTAATCGTGGAAACTCTGTCGGTCGACGCAGGTGCTGCCGTTCATGCGCTCAACGCTGCAAGACAGATCCATGCAGAGTATCCGAATGTACATTTGGTGGGTGGAATGTCTAATGTTTCGTTTGGACTGCCAAAGAGAAAATATGTAAACGCAGCATTCCTTACGGCCGCTATTACCGCAGGGCTTGATGCGGCCATTATGGATATTACCAATACGGATGCAAAAATGGCATTGCTGGCGGCACAGCTCGTCTGCGGACAAGATGATTTTTGTATGGAGTATCTCACCGGATACAGGGAAACGCTGGAAGATTAATTTTTAAAATCCTCCATTGAAAGCCGGAACACAATGTGGTAAAATTATTCTATATGTATGTTGGTCATATCTTCTTGTGAAAACAGCTCTTCGGCAGTTCACGGGTAAAATAAAAAGTAAGGATGATGTAATTCATGTCCGAAGAAAAGAAAACGCTTAAATTTTTGTTTATCTATCCGGATTTTTTGGGAAATGAAAAACGTAAGGATATGAAAGGAAATTACCATGAAGGGATCGCGATTATTTCCGCGGTTTTAAAGCAGCATGGTTATCAAACAGCGCTCTATCATTTAACATATGCGCCGGAAGAAGAGGAGTTTAAAGAGCGTATCCGCAAGGAGAATGCGGATGTAATCGGGTTCTCCGTTCGTACCTCTGCTGTTCCGCAGGTGCGCAAAATGTGTAAATGGACCAAAGAAGTGACGGACGCATTTACCGTTTGCGGCGGTCCGCATCCGACTTTGGCTCCTGAAGAAATGATCCGGATGGAAGGCATGGATTGTGTTTGTATTGGCGAAGGCGAGTACCCCGAGCTTGAGCTCTGTGATGCCCTGCGCGACGGAACCGATTATACTCATATCGAAAGTCTGTGGTTTAAGGATGAAGACGGAAATATTATTAAAAACCCTGTTCGTCCCTTTGTACAGGATTTAAATGAATTGCCAATGTCTGATTTCGAGCTTTTTGACTATGATAACCTTGACGCGTCTTCCATCGCTACGGCGATTGTTGTCGTTTCCCGCGGTTGCCTGTTTAGCTGTACCTATTGCGGCAACGGCCAGATGCGGATGGTTTATCCGAGCAGGAAAGGCTACGCTCGTGTTAAGGAGCCGGAAAAGGCTATTGAGTATTTGCAGACCGTTCTTAAGAATCACCCCTATATTAAATATATTAATTTCCGTGATGCCATTCTGAATATGTACCCGGACTGGTTCATCGATTTCATGAAGCTGTATAAAGAAGAAATCGGGCTCCCGTTTACCTGCAATCTGCGCCTTGATAACATGACAGAGGAAACGGTTCGTCTGATGAAAGAAGCCGGCGTTTATATGATTGATGTTGGCGTAGAATCGGGTGATCAGGAGATCCGCTTTAAGTATTTGAAACGAAACATGTCCGATGAACAGATTATTAATTCATTTAAGTGGTTTAAAAAATACGATATTCCGACGTTAACCTATAATATTGTCGGTCTTCCCTATGAAGATCTTCATAGATGCTTAAAAACAATTAAGCTGAATGCGGTTATTAATCCGGATCGGATGATTCCGAATATCTTTTGTCCTTATCCGATGACGCAGCTTGCTAAGATTGCTGAACAGGCAGTGGCGGAAAACGGTGGAGAGATCAGAGATTTGGCCGATAAAAATGTAAAGGTTCCTTTGATTCAAAAACAATTTCCGGAGCATCAGGTCCTTTTTGCCGAAGGGTATTTTACAAAATTTGTTAAAATGTATAAGGCTGCATATCGGATGCCAAAGGGAATCGGAAAGGTGTTCGAGAAGATGTTGGACGGTATTTTTGTAGGCCGATTTACACCGCGGAAATTCTTAGTATTCCTTAACGACGCCGGTGAAAAGACAGTGCGCGGAATGAAACGTTTCGGCAGAAATCATCTCCCGGGTATTTATTTAAAGCTGCGTAACCGTAAATACAAGGTAAAAGACACTTCGAAAGAAGAAAAGAAAAGCGCATAACAAAAAGGCAGGGGATCTCCCCTGCCTTTTTATAACAAGTCTATAGGAGACATAACGAAAAATCACAGTCGGTTATGTAACGCACAATCCGGCTTACGACTCTCTTTTTACGGCATGATAGCTTTGTTTAAGGACTTAATTTAATGAACGATAGAAAAATATCCTCCGCATATTTATTTATAATACACGGAGGATGCGCTTGTATTTTTAATAAAAGTGCGGTAAAGCGCTTAAGAGATATCGGAAAACAACATTTACCAGAGATAATCTTTTAAAATACCGTATCGAATCACAGAAGAGCCGACAAAATTTTCATGCCCAAAATAGCGATAAACCCGAATATCTTTTTTGCAAGTCAAGTGATTATACATGGCAAAAACGGTTGAAGGGGGAGTAATCAGATCAACCAATCCTGTGAAGATGAAGGTATCGCATGTAATATTCTGTGCATGATTCATCAGATCAAAATAGCTCAGAGTTTTCATCGCCTGTTTTTCTGTTTCCGGGTCAGGGTAACGGCGAAAATATTCATTAAGCTCCAGGTAAGGATGCTCCTGCGCCATGTCAATGGCACGACGGAAATGGCAGAGATAGGGATAATTTGCAATCGCAACGCAAGAAATATCGCTGAGAGCAGCTGCTGCCAATGTTAAAGCACCGCCCTGACTGCCTCCTGTGACCGCGATTTTGTTCCGGTCTACACAATCCATGCCGGAGATAATTTCCAAAAGTCGCACAGCATCCATATAGACGGCGCGATAGTAATAGGTTTCGGGCGATAAAATCCCTTTGGACATCCAGCCTGCAACGTGGCCGTCTGCCGGCAGAGTGTCTTCACTTCCCCCATGTTGACCGCGAACTAACATCTGGGTTGAGACATAGCCGTGAAATGCGGAAAGGACGGTGTCCTCAAGAGCGTTTGAACCCCAGTTGTATCCGTGATAGCTTACAACTGCAGGAAAAGGCCCATCTCCGATCGGCTTTGCAAAATAGGCGCTGATATGTGCGTCGTGCATGCCTTGAAAACGCAGTTCATATACTTCAATGTTTTTAGCCGGATAGGGGATGGGGGTCAGACAATATTCCATTGGAACTCTGGAAAGTTCCCGACGGGTATTTGCCCAGAATTCGTCAAAATCGGGTTCTTTTGTCAATTTGGGCTTATAACGGCGAAGTTCTTCTAAAGGGAGATCATACGGCTGGGCCATGTTTATCATTCCTTTTGTTTTTTTTAATTATAACACTGTAACACCGTGTAAAACAAGAATTATTTTTGTGTTTTCGTAATTGCAAAAAAATACAAAAAGGGGTATGATGAGTATGAAATAAAGACCGGAGGAAATGTATCAATGAAACAATATGGATTACAACTTTGGACTGTACATGAAGAATGTGAAAAAGATTTCCGCGGAATGTTAAAAAAAGCTGCCAAGCTCGGCTATAGTACAGTTGAGTTTACCGATTATTACGACCTAAAAGCGGAAGAACTCAAAAAAGAGCTGGAGCAAAATCGATTAACCCCGGTTTCCAGACAGATGATGATCAATGCAATGGAGGATGATATTGACGGAGCCATTGCTTATGCTAAAACGATCGGCTTAAAGAACATCGCTTCCTGTGTAGCGGATGTTTCCACAAAAGAGACACTTGAAGCAACGATTGAGCGGATTCGCCCTCTTGTAAAACGGGTGACTGAAGCCGGACTAAACTTTTTGTATCACAATCACGCGCCTGAATTTGTCCCGGTCGAAGGAGAACTGCCGATTAACACTTTACTTAAAATGTTTGAAAACGAGAATTTTTATCTGGAACTTGACACATATTGGGCGCTTGACGCAGGCGTGGATATCATCCGATTTATGGAGGAAAACGCTTCACGGATTAAGAACATTCATATTAAAGGCGGCGATGGTGAAGGTCATTCCTGCCCTTTTGAAAGCAGTGTAATCGACGTAAAAGCAATTGCAGCCTGTGCTAGGAAAATCGGCATTCCGGATATTTTAGTTGAGGATGATACCCCGAATCCGGACGGGTTGACGGTAGCGACACTTAATATTAAAACATTAAAAGAATGGGATGTTTAATCATTCTGTCAGGGAGGATTATTCAGTATTTAGACAACGCTTGCTTTAATATATTTAATTGGAAACAAAACGAAACTCCCCGGATTACCGGGGAGTTTCGTTTTGTTTTTAGTCTTTCATCAATGTGACCAGGACTGCTTTTTGTGCGTGCAGACGATTCTCTGCTTCTTCAAAAATTTCATTTGCATGCTTCTCAAATACATCGGCAGTAATTTCCTCTTCGCGATGGGCCGGCAAACAGTGCTGAACCATTGCGTCCGGCTTTGCCACAGCCATAACAGAGGCATTAATCTGATAGCCGTTAAATGCTTTACGCCGCTCTTCGGCTTCGCCTTCCTGTCCCATGGAAGCCCAGACGTCGGTAAAGATAACATCAGCGTCTTTGGCAGCTTCAAGAACGTTGGTTGTCATGGAAAATTTACCGTTTTCGTAAGCGAATTCCAAAACTTCTTTAGAAGGACGATACTCTGCGGGACAGGCAATGGAAACCTGCATTCCGGTTTTAATACCTCCGACAACCAGAGAATTGGCCATGTTGTTTCCATCACCAATATAACACATCTTGAGACCTTCCAATGTGCCTTTGAATTCGCGGATGGTCATCAAATCGGCTAGGACCTGACAAGGATGACAAAAATCGGTTAATCCGTTAATAACAGGGATGCTGCCATAATGCGCAAGGTCCTCGACCTCCTGTTGCGCAAATGTACGGATCATGATGCCGTCGAGATAACGCGAAAGAACGCGTGCGGTATCTTGTACCGGTTCTCCCCGGCCAATCTGCAAATCGTTTGCACTTAAAAAGAGAGCCTTGCCGCCTAATTGATACATTCCGACTTCAAATGAAACACGGGTACGGGTAGAGGATTTCTGAAAAATCATTCCGAGGGTTTTACCTTCTAAATGTTTATGGGGAATCCCATATTTTTTTTCGTATTTTAACTGATCTGCAAGATTTAACAGGCCAATAATTTCATCTTTAGACAGATCCAGCATTTTTAACAGATGCTTCATAATAAATCCTCCTTTGGATTACTGGTCAAGAACAGATTTTAAAATTTCAAGCCCTTTTTTAAATTCTTCGTCCGAAATATTTAAAGGCGGGAGCAAGCGAACCTTTTCTTTGGCGGTTAGAACGAGCAGCCCTTTTTCAATGCAGGCTTTTGCCACATCGCCCGATTTTTTATTGAGTAAAGAAATCCCGATCATCATTCCTTTTCCGGTGATTTCCAAAACCTCTTTGCAACCGGAAAGCGCGGTGCTTGTTTGTTCAAATCTGGATGCTACTTTTTGCAAAAAAGCAGGCTCCGCAACGATGTCCATGACAACATTTGCACCTGCGCAGCTGATGGGATTTGCACCGAATGTTGAACCGTGATCGCCGTAACCCAATACAAATTCGGTTTTATCTCCAAGTAAAACCGCGCCGATTGGAAGACCGCCGCCCAAGCCTTTTGCGAGAGTTGTGATATCCGGATGGATGCCATACCACTCGGATGCCAAAAATTTTCCGGTACGGCCAACACCTGTTTGAACTTCATCGGCAATCAGTAAAATGTCTTTTTCGGCACAGAGATAGGAGAGTTCATTTACAAAGCTTTTATCAAGAGGAATTACCCCGCCCTCACCTTGGATGAATTCGATCATCACAGCGCAAACTGAATTGTCAAGTTTTTCCTTGACGTCGGCTATATCGTTTGCTAAAGCGTAAGAAAAATCTCCGGTAAAGGGGAAGAAAAACTGATGAAAATGCTCTTGCCCGGTGGCGGAAAGTGTGGTAACCGTTCTGCCGTGAAAAGAATTGATCAGCGTTAAAATCGTGGAACGTCCCTCGCCATATTTATCATAACTGTATTTTCTTGCGGCTTTGATTGCGCCTTCGTTTGCTTCGGCACCGGAATTTCCGAAAAACACTTTTTTATAACCGGTCTTCCGGCAAAGTTTTTCTGCAAGGAATGCACCCGGTTCGGTATAATACAAATTGGAAACGTGGTTGAGAGTGCCAGCCTGTGCTGCAACTGCCGCAGACCATTTATCGCAGCAAAAACCAAGAGAATTTACTCCGATTCCGCTGGTAAAATCAATATAGGAATGCCCTTCGCAATCGAAACAGGTTGCGCCCTTTCCGCTTTTAAGGACCAGGTCAAAACGCGCATAGGTGTTTGCAACATACTGTTTATCAAGCGCTTTTATATCTGATGACTTCATAGTTCTCCCTTTCTTTTTATAGGAACATGGTACCGATACCTTCGTTGGAAAGCATTTCAATCAGAATGGAGTGAGGAATTCGCCCGTCAATAATAAAAGCGCGGTTAACGCCCCGGCGAACTGCCTCTACACAGCATTGTATTTTCGGAATCATTCCGCCCGAGATAATTCCCTGATGAATCAAATAAGGAACCTCGCTGACCTGTACGACAGGAATGAGTGTTTCTTCGTCGTCTTTATCTCTGAGAAGTCCTCGAATATCCGTCATCAGGATGACGTTTTCAGCTCCCAAAGCAGAGGCAATCCGGGCCGCTGCGGTATCAGCGTTAATATTATAAATTTGTCCGTCACTATCGGCGGCAACCGTTGCAATAACCGGGATATAACCGTTTTCAAGCGCGTTGACAATCGGATCAACATGAACTCCGACGATATCTCCGACAAAGCCCAGATCATCATCAGCCTCCATTTTTTTAACGTCAATCATGCCGCCGTCGGTTCCGCAGAGTCCCAGAGCTTTGCCGCCGTGTTTTTGCAACAGGGAAACAAGGCTTTTATTGACCTTGCCGGCCAAAACCATCTGGACGATATCGGCAGTGTCTTCGTCGGTATAGCGCAATCCACCGATAAATTTGCTTTCAATCCCCATGCGGTTTAACATGGTATTAATTTCAGGGCCGCCTCCATGAATCAACACGACCTTAATTCCAATCAAGGAGAGAAGGACGACATCTGACATAACGGCCTGTTTTAGGTCTTCGTTTAACATGGCATTACCGCCGTATTTAACCACGACAACCTTGTTGTAATATTTTTGAATATAGGGGAGTGCGTCTACCAGAACTTTGGCTTTCTCCTCATTGGTAATATGCATGATGAAAACACCTACCTTATTTAAATCAAATCATTTTTATAAATCTGCCTGTTCCGAAACACCTGTAACCAAAACTTGACGAACAGACAGGTTATCTATGGATCAGGTGCGATAGTCACCGTTAATTTTTACATAATCATAGGTAAGGTCACAGCCCCATGCCATGGCAGAGCCTTCGCCGTAGCCGAGGTCAATAATGATTTTAATTTCATCCTCCAGCAGAATTTCTTTTGCTTTCGCTTCGTCCACCGGAACGCCTGCTCCGTTTGCACAAACCTGAATATCGCCTTTGGCCGAGGCAAGGTGAACGCTGATTCGGTCAACGTTAAATTCTGCATCGGTATAACCGACAGCACAGAGGATTCTACCCCAGTTTGCATCTGCACCGAACATAGCGGATTTAAACAACGAGGAAGTGATAACCGATTTTGCAACTTTCCGAGCGGTTAATTCGTTCGGGGCACCGTTAACAGCGCATTCAAGCAGCTTTGTGGCGCCTTCACCGTCTCTGGCAAGCTCTCTGGAAAGGTTCATCATAACCACATAAAGCGCGTTGACAAACAGTTCGTAATCTGATCCGTCGTTATTGATGATGGGATTTCCGGCAAGTCCGGAAGCAAGGACAGCAACCATATCGTTGGTAGAAGTATCTCCGTCAACGCTTACCATATTAAAGGTAATGTCAGCAACTTTTTTAATAGCTCGCTGTAACCATTCCGACTCGATTGCCACGTCGGTTGTTAAAAAGCAAAGCATCGTTGCCATATTGGGATGGATCATGCCGCTTCCTTTTGCTATGCCGCCGATTTTACAAACCTTTTCACCTAAAATAAAGGAAACGGATATTTCTTTCGGGAAAGTGTCGGTTGTCATGATAGCCTGTGCAGCTCGAATACTGCCGTCGGCCGAAAGGGAAGCTTTTAATGGCTCGATGTGATCGCGAATCGGTTCAATCGGCATCGGAAGTCCAATAACACCGGTGGAACAAACAACAACGTCGTCAGCAGGAATTCCAAGCGCGTTTCCGGTAATCTCACACATCTGGCGCGCAACTTCTTCACCGTTTTCATTGCAGGTATTGGCGTTTCCGCTGTTACAGATAATTGCCTGTGCCTTTCCGTCCGCAAGATTTGCCTTTGTTACAAGGAGAGGGGCACCTTTTACCTTGTTCTGCGTGTAAATGGCACCGGCATTGCAGGGAACGTCACAGCGAATTAATGCCAGATCGGCTTTCTCTTTGTTCTTTCTGATACCGCTATGAATTCCGGAGGCAGTAAAACCCTTTGGGGCGCAAACGCCGCCTTCGACAAAATCAAACCCGTTAAATTTGATAAACACAAAATCTCGCTCCTTTTAAGATCGAATTCTATTTAAAACGCAGGCGGAATCATATCGAGACCGGCCGTTTCGGGAAGCCCACAGGCAATGTTCATATTTTGAATGGCCTGTCCAGCCGCGCCTTTTACCATGTTGTCAATCGCCGAAACAAGGATAAGCCTGCCGGTACGAGAATCCAAGTGAAGGGAAATATCGCAGTAGTTGGACATCCGCACATTTTTTAAATTGACAATGCTACCTTTCTTTAAAACACGAACAAAAGGTTCGTTTTTATAAAATGTCTGATACATCTGAATGATACTGTCAAGCTCTGTCGGCGTTTGCAGTGTCGCATAAATTGTTGAGACAATGCCGCGGTTGACCGGAAGCAGATGCGGTACAAAGGTGACAAAAAGTTTTTCGCCCGCAAGTGCCGAGAGCGTCTGTTCGATCTCCGGCGTGTGTCGATGTGCAGCAACTTTATAAGGCGAAAAAGCTTCGTTACAATCCGGATAATGCGTTGTTTGAGAAAGGCCTCTTCCGGCACCGGTAACACCGGATTTACTGTCGATAATAATGCTGTTTGTACATATGATCCCATTTTTGAGAGCCGGGGCCAAAGCCAAACCGATGCTTGTAGGATAACATCCGGGATTGCCGATAATTTTTACAGTTTTTAAAGCATCCCGATGAAGTTCCGGAATACAGTAGGCCGAAACTTTATGAAGTTCCGGCTCTTTATAGTCAAGACCATACCATTCGTGGTAATCAGCTTCGTCACTTAAACGAAAATCGGCGCCGAGGTCGATAAAAAGCACGTTTTTTTCGAGACATTTTTTAGCAAGCGGTTCACATAGCCCATGGGGAAGTGAGGCGAAAACCACATCGCTTTTTTCAATAACGGTATCTTCGTCAGTCAGGATCTCATCGCAAATATCTTTGAGATTGGGATAAACCTCGCTGATTGCCCGGCCTTCAAAGCTGACCGATGAAAGGGCAGCGATTTTAATATTCGGATGGCGTAAAGCAATTCGTAAAAGCTCAACTCCCGCGTAACCGGTTGCACCGATAATGCCGATATTTATCATAAAATTCCGCCTTTCTTTTAATTGTTTTAATTTGTTAATACTGATTTAGTTCCTTTTCTGCCAGCTCAATTTGGATTTTTACGCTGTCAGGAGCGGGCCCGCCTACAACGGTGCGTCCTTTTACACAGGCTTCCAAATTAATTGCATCGTAAATTCCCTCGTCAAATAATTCGCAGGATGTTCTATATTGCTCAAGGGGTAAGGTTTCAAGAGTTAAATTTTGTTTAATACAGCTTGCAACCAGTTCGCCGGTACATTTATAGGCATCCCTGAAGGGAAGTCCCTTTTTTACGAGATAATCCGCACAATCGGTAGCGTTGATGAATCCTTTTGCAGCTGCCGCACGCATATTTTCCTTTAAAACAGTCATCGTTTCAAGCATGGGAATAAAGGTGGAAAGACACAGTTTTACGGTATCAATCGCATCAAAAATTGCCTCTTTATCCTCCTGCATATCTTTGTTATAAGCGAGCGGGAGGCCCTTCATCATAGTGAGCAGCGTAGTTAAATCGCCGAAAACCCGTCCGGATTTTCCGCGAATCAATTCGGTAATATCCGGGTTTTTCTTCTGCGGCATGATACTTGAGCCAGTGGCATAGGCATCATCCAATTCGATAAATTTGAACTCCCAGGAACACCAAAGAATAATTTCTTCACTGAAACGTGAAAGGTGAACCATTAAAATGGAAAGGGCAGAAGCGAGTTCCAGACAGAAATCTCTGTCTGAAACGCCATCTAAACTGTTTTGTGTAATCCCGTCCATCCCGAGCTGCTTGGAAACCAGTTCACGATTGATCGGATAGGTTGTTCCTGCCAATGCACCGCTGCCGAGCGGAGAATAATTCATTCGCTTTTTAACATCGCTTAAGCGGGAAAGATCCCGCAAAAGCATTTGAGTATAGGCCATTAGATGATGCGCAAAAGTAATGGGCTGGGCACGCTGCAGGTGGGTATAACCCGGCATAACGGTTTCTAAGTGATTTTGGGATATCGCACAGAGCGTCTGGGCAAGTTTTTTTACCAACGCTTTGATTTCCTCAATTTCATCGAGAAGGTAAAGGCGGATATCGAGAGCTACCTGGTCGTTACGGCTGCGCGCCGTATGAAGCCGTTTTCCGGTACTGCCCAGACGTTTTGTCAGCTCAGCTTCAACAAACATATGGATATCTTCCGCTGTGGGATCTATTTCCAATATGCCGTTTTCAAGATCAACGAGTATTTTTTCAAGCTCTGCACAAATTGCTTCTGCTTCGCTTTTTTCAATAATACCGGTTTCCCCCAACATGGTTGCGTGCGCAATGCTTCCGCCAATATCCTGTTTTACCATCCGCTGGTCAAACGAAACTGAAGAGTTGAAATCGTTTACCTTGGAGTCAATTTCTTTTTGAAAGCGGCCTGCCCACATTTTTGCCATCTTATCTAAAGTCCTTTCGATCATATTTAAGCTTTAAAATTTATTTTTTTCCGTCTGCCAAAGCTTTGACTTTGATCGGAAGACCGAAGAGGTTGATAAAGCCCTGAGAATCGGTCTGATCGTAAACGTTGTCAGCGTCAAAGGTGGCAACTTCTTCGTTATAGAGCGAGTACGGTGCGGTAACGCCTGCATTAATGATGTTGCCTTTGTAAAGCTTCAGTTTAACATCACCGGTTACATGTTCCTGCGTGGAATCAACAAAAGCGGAAAGAGCTTCCCTAAGAGGAGTGTACCACTGGCCATTATAAACAAGGTCAGCAAATTTTAGCGCAACCTGCTGTTTATAATGCTGAGTCTCTTTATCGACGGTAATGGTTTCGAGTACTTTGTGCGCGTGGTAAAGAATGGTTCCGCCCGGGGTTTCGTATACGCCCCTGGATTTCATACCAACCAGCCGGTTTTCAACGAGGTCTGCAATGCCGATGCCGTTTTCACCGCCCAGCTTGTTTAAAGCTTTGATTAAAGAAACGCCGTCCATTTTTTTGCCGTCAAGTGCTACCGGAATTCCCTTTTCAAAGCTCAAAGTGATGTAGGTAGCTTTGTCCGGAGCTTTTTCCGGAGAAACGCCCAACTCGAGGATTTCGTCATATTTCGGCTCGTTTGCCGGATCTTCAAGGTCAAGTCCTTCATGAGAAAGATGCCAGAGGTTCATGTCCTTGGAATAATTGGTTTCACGGGTCAACTTAATCGGAATATTTTTGGCAATTGCATAATCGATTTCCTCATCACGGGATTTGATATCCCAAATCCGCCAGGGAGCGATAATCTTCATATTCGGCGCAAATGCTTTAATGGTCAGTTCAAACCGAACCTGATCGTTGCCTTTACCGGTGCAGCCGTGGCAGATAGCATCAGCTCCTTCAGCTTTTGCAATTTCGACAATCCGTTTTGCAATTGCCGGCCGTGCGAAGGATGTTCCGAGCAGGTAATCTTCTTCGTAAACAGCGCCGCATTTAAGCGTTGGAAAAATGAAATCCTCAACGAATTCTTTTTGAAGATCCTCGATGTAAAGCTTGGAGGCTCCTGTTTTTAACGCCCGTTCCTCCAAACCGTCAAGCTCGGCGTCCTGACCGACATTGCCGGCGACTGCGATAACCTCACAACCATAATTTTCTTTTAACCACGGAATGATGATAGAAGTATCAAGACCGCCGGAATATGCAAGAACTACTTTATTTAATTTTTCCATCTTAAAAAACCCTTTCAAAATTAATTTGTTACTTATATTATACATTATTTCAGGCGAAATGCAAGTAAAATATGAATATTTATGCAAATTGATGCATATTCATTCAAATTGGTGATTTTCAACACTTCTTGAATCTAAAATTTAGACACAGTGCCGAAACGGCTAAAATCAGGAATAGATAAGATGCTAAAAAGCAATAAAATGTGCTTGTAAATTTCTTTGTAAATTTGATAGGATAAAATAAAAAGGAGAAAAAAATATGAATTTTACTAAACTGAATATAAATGATTTTCGCGAAAATATCTTTACACGGATGGGATCGGAGTGGTTTTTGCTAACTGCCGGAACCATGGAGCATTGCAATACTATGACAGCTGCCTGGGGCGGTATCGGAGTTTTGTGGGGTAAAAATGTTGCAACCGCTTATGTGAGAAAAAGCAGATATACCCATGAATTCATGGATAAAAACGATGTTTTTACTTTATCGTTTTTTGGCTCTTCTCATAGAGATGCGCTCAATCTCTGCGGCTGCAAATCAGGCCGTGATATGGATAAAATTAAAGAGGCCGAGCTTACCAAAATACTGTTGGATGGTGGTATTGCGTTTGAAGAGGCAAATCTGATAATTGTATGTAAAAAAATATTTCGAAACGAGCTTTCACCGGAAGATTTTCTGGATTCGTCCATTAATAAAAATTATTTGGGACGTGATGCAGGCGATTATCATACGATGTATATCGGAGAAATTTTGGGCGTTTATAAAAATAGAATATGAATAAAAAAGCCGGGTGTATTTTAATACACCCGGCTTTTTTATAACGATTCAGATCCCTTAAAGGTTTGTTTTAAATAGTCGGTTGGCGGTTTCCCCTGAATTCGTTTGAAAACGCCGCTGAAATAAAGAGGATCTCGGTAACCGACTGCATATCCGACCTCTGAAACATTCAGAGAGGTTTCGCGAAGAAGCCTTGCTGCTTCATTGATCCGCAAACGCGTGTGATATTGGTTAATGGAAAGTCCGGTTTTCCTTTTGAAAACGGTGCAGAGGTATTTATAACTCAATCTCATATAAAGTGATATTTCCTCTGAGTTAAGCGAAACGGTATTGTGGCTTTCCAGAAATGCAATAAGTTTACGAACAAGGACATCGGCTTTATCCGACCTGCGTTCCTTATTTACTGCCTGATAAATATCCGCCAGCAATTCATATAACACAGCATTGATATGGACAACTCTCAGAGAGTCGGAGGAATCGTATAAAGAAAGCAATTCCCGTATTCGACGGTCAATCCGACTATGTGAGGGCAGAGTGGCATGTTTGGGTAGGGTGAGGTAATATCGATAATCCTTTGCGGAAAATCCTTGATGCTTGATGGCTAGAGCGTAATCGTCAAATTGTTGATATCCTTCCAGATTGTCAGAGGCTGAAAAATGGACATAAAACCAGGAAGTTCCGGCGGTGATAACAGTTTTGCCCCAATGATGAATGCCTGCTTTTAAAAATAAGAATTCACCTTCGTGAAAATGATAGGTAGTGCCGTCTTCCACAATTTCCATTTCTCCCCGATAGAGATAGATCAGAACATGTTCGCTTAAGATACGATCCTGATGAATAAAATCCTCTTCGGCGGTGACAGCCCCGGCAATGCCGAGCAGAGGAAGCTCGTTAAGTTTTAGATGGACTTCATGCATGATGATTCCCTTCTGTTAGCGGAATATTTTCCATGTTTTTCACCTTTTATATCATAGTGATTATATCACGTGTTCGCTATAATAGTAAATAACTAAAAATATACCTTTTAAAAAATGGTATAATACGGAGGAAATAAGATGAAAATGATTTTTAAAGCGGTTTCTCCTCAGGATGTCACAATGAAAGATGCGGAATTGCTTCGACGCAGAGAAGAAAACTACAATTATATGATGCGACTCAAAAGCGATAACCTTTTACAGAATTTTGATCACGAGGCCGGACTCGATTTGATGTTTAACAACGATTATATGGCGGATCGGCATGGCGGCTGGGAAAATCCGTTTTGTGAAATGCGCGGGCATTTTCTCGGCCATTGGCTGAGTGCCGCAGCCATGCATTATGCGGCAACCGGCGATATGGAGATTAAGGCAAAGGCCGATAAAATTCTTGTGCGTCTTAAAGAATGTCAGAAAATGAATGGCGGCGAATGGCTGGCCGGTATCCCGGAAAAGTATCTTTATTGGATTGCGGAAGGGAAAAGCGTGTGGTCTCCGCAGTATAACGTACATAAAATTCTGATGGGCCTGATGGATTATTATGAACACACCGCAAGCGAGCTCGCATTAGAGTTGGCCGATAATTTATCAATGTGGTTTTATCGCTGGAGCATGCAGTTTGACCGGGAAAAATTTGATGATATTTTGGACGTGGAAACCGGCGGAATGCTGGAAGTTTGGGCGCAGCTTTATGCTGCTACCCAAAAGCCGGAACATCGTGCGCTTATGGATAAATACTATCGCGGAAGACTTTTTGATGCGCTGTTACGGGGTGAGGATGTTTTAACCAATATGCACGCAAATACGACAATACCTGAAATCTTGGGAGCTGCAAAAGCGTTTGAGGTGACCGGAGAACAGAAATGGTTCGACGTTGTAAAAGCGTATTGGGATTTTGCTGTAACGAAACGCGGAACGTATGCGACAGGCGGACAAACCTGTGGAGAAATTTGGACGCCGATGCATGAAATGAATCTCCGTCTCGGCGAAAAAAATCAAGAGCATTGCGTCGTTTATAATATGATGCGGGTTGCGGAATTTTTGTTGCGTTGGACCGGTGACGCTGTCTATGCCGATTATTGGGAGAAAAATCTTTATAACGGCATTATGGCTCAGACATATTGGGATGGGCGTGCCGATCATACCAATGCTAAAAAATACGATCATCCGCAAAAGGGTCTGCTCACCTATTTCCTTCCGATGAAAGGCGGTGCACAGAAATTTTGGGCCAGTGAAACAGAGGACTTTTTCTGTTGCCATGGCACGCTTGTACAGGCCAATGCTGCTTTTACCGACGGCATTTATTATACTTCCGACGATGGAGTGGCAATCTGTCAGTACTTTGATTCCAATGTGACAGGAAAAATAAAGGACGTTCCTTTTACGATTGAACAAAGAGGTGATAATCTTTCCGGGACCAACCTTACCTCTTCTGCGCTGTTGGGAGCACAGTCTATCAAGGCGGATACGTCTGTATATTCACACGATCCGAATAAGGTAGCGGTTCGGTTTGATATAAAAACAGAGTCTCCGGTTGAATTTACGGTTAAGCTGCGGGTTCCGTCCTGGATTATGAAAACGCCGTATATCTGCCTGAACGGAAAGGAAATTCCGTTTGAAGATAACAAAGCCGGATACATGGAATTAACCCGTGTTTGGAACAACGATACGGTTTATGTTGAATTTCAAAAGGGAATCAGAGTTTGTCCGCTGCCCGGCGACGAAAGCAAAGTTGCGTTCTTAAACGGCCCGGTGGTTTTAGCCGGTCTGTGCGATGAGGAGCGTACGCTCTATGCAGATAAGGATCAGCCGCTTGAAACGTTGTTGGAGCCGTTTAATGAGCGGGAATGGGGTAATTGGAAGCAGACGTTCCAAAGCGTAGGGCAGGATCGCAATATTGAGTTTTTCCCACTAAACAGAATCGGATACGATCATTACAGCGTTTATTTTCCAATTAAAAGAAAATAATTACTATAAGGAGATGCAAAAATGAAAAAGACGATTGATTATTCAAAGCTTCGCGGCTTTAACTACACAGCCAGTTATGCTGCCAATGATGCAGATTTCTGGGCTCGTTATGATCATGACGTGGTTGACCGTGAAATGGGTTACGCCGAACGGCTTGGACTCAACAGCACTCGTATCTTTTTAACGTATGCGTTTTATGTAAAGGGCGGCGAAAAATTTCTTGCCAATGTAAAAGATTTTGTACAGACGGCGTGGAAGCATGGCGTTTCTACAAACCCGATTCTGTTTATGGGCTTTCGCTTTTTAGAAGAGGATCTTGAATACAAACATTACGACGGTCCCGGACTTCCTCCGCTGACTAAAACGATAGAAGACCGTTCCAGTTGGGTAATCGGTGAGCGCTATTTTGACGATTTGCTCGCCGCCATCGGAGACGAGCCCGGTCTTCTGTTCTGGGATATTGCCAACGAACCGGGATATACCGATGATTTTGTCACCTGGTATGATGACGAGCCGGAATATCTTGAAACCTTCAGCGAGCGCCCCAATATGGAAGAATTGCGGGAAAAGCAGGAGAAGACATGGGAGATTGTTCGGCATTTTTGCCGCTATGTAAAAGAAAAAGATCCTGATCATGATATCGGCGTGGGCAATATTTTCATTTTTGAAACCGAACACTCCGGAACCGCCGAGCTTGTGGATGTCATTGTTTTCCACGACTATTCCGCTACCCGCGGCAGAATGCGGATGATTTATGACAGAGCGGTTGAACTGGGTAAAAAATATAACAAGCCGGTTCTTAACAATGAAACGGCTTGTCTGTGCCGCGGCAATCCGTATGATATGACCATTGAAATTGCGAATGAGTACGGAATCGGTTGGTATTTGTTTGAGTTGATGATCGGTGTCGATAGCTGGAACCGTGCGCACGGTATTGTTTATCCGGACGGTACCATTCGCGATCCGTCCATTATCGCATCGCTTTTCGGCTTTCACCGCAAACGCGATGAAGGAATCATCCGCGTTGACGTGAATCAGGAGGACTACGTCACCGAGCTGTTAAAACGGGTTGATATGTTGATGGAAAACACCCGCAGAAACCGCTGCACGGATTCTAAAAAGGAGCTTGAGGATACGCTGGAGCTGTGCGAATATGCTGCAAATATTCTTGAGGCCGGGGAGCTTGTTCCGATGAACTATCCGCCGACCGCAAGGGTTGCTGCTTATCGGAGAACGGAAAACCCCAACACCGAAGAAATCAAAGACTGGCTCTATGAGCTTGTCAGTACTCTGAAAAAAGCCTGTCGTTTGGTGTAATAACGGTTGATGTTCGGTGTGAATTCATTTAAAATATCACTTTCTCCGAATTGATATCCGAAAAATATTAATAATAAAAAGAGCGGCTTTGCATTGGATCACTCCGATGCAAAAACCGCTCTTTTTAAAATTGCTATATATTATTTGCCGCACCGTATTTATGCTATAATGATAACTGCAAATCCATCAGCGGACGGTGAAAAAATGAAACAAATCGCAAACATGATTACGGCTTGCAGAATCGCTGCGGCCGTGGCACTGATTTTTATTGCCCCGTTTACTGCCTGGCTTTATGCAGCTTATATTTTGGGCGGAATAACCGATATGATAGGACGGTTGCAAGAAAATTTCAGAGCAATAGTCGATTTGGAGAAATGTTTGACAGCGCAGCAGATTTTGTTTTCATGGCAGTTTGTGCGATAAAACTGTTGCCGCAAATACAGCCCCTATGTGGGTTTGGGCTTGGACTGTCAGTATTGCCGTAATTCGGTTTATTAGTGTAGCCTATACCGTGTTCCGATTCCAAAAACTTAAACCATTTCATACTCTGTTAAACAAAACGACGGGTGTCTTCCTTTTTTTATTCCCGTTTATGATGCTGTGCTTCGATATAGTGATTTTAGCAGTTATTGTATGCATATCGGTAACGGCTTCTGCCCTTGAAGAGTGCCGCCGTATCCGGACAGGAAAATGGTTTTTGATTGCAATAAGGTTTAAAAGCATTTGCAAATGAGAAATGATCAAGTTCAATTAACGGCTAATGCTGCTTTACAGGTAAGTATCAGCAAAGAAACAACCTGATTTTTTGTCTGTACTTTTGTTTTCTGTAAAAATCGTTTATAATGATGTCGGAATAAACATGTTTGGAGTAGTTTTCATGAATTTTCACGAACAATTACCAAACGTGCTGAAAATTTACTTGAAAATGCTTCCCTGTTAATGGATATTTATCGTGAAGATAATAATGATTATTAGTCAAACAAGGATTTCGGAGGCTAATTAAATTACTTTAATGTTAATTGCATTTTGTCCTTTGGGGGAGTTGGCAATTTCGTATTTTACTTTTTGTCCTATTCTTGCTTCGTTAAACAGAAAATTAGATATGTGAAAAAACAAATTATTATTGGTGTGAAAATCCAAAATAAATCCAAATCCTCTTTCACGATTATACTTAACTACTTTTCCTTCACTACAATTGTCGACGGTTTCGATGATATCAACATTGTCTGTTGGGTTATTGTCTGTAAGAGAGTTTATAATGATGTAGGAGAAAGGAATTGCCTATGACGAAAAAAGAGCACGAAAAAGAATTGCGCTGCTATCCGGCGGCGCTGACCGCCGCCGAGGTCGCGGAGATCCTGCGGGTCAGCACCAAGACGGTATACAAGCTGATAAAAGAAAAGTCCCTTCCGGCGGTGAAGGTTGGCAGAGAAAACCGCATTGCCAAATCGCAGCTCATTGACTATCTGCGGCAAAGGGAACGACCGGGTTCGAACCCAAAGGTCTGTTTTCTTGAGAAAACTCCCGAAAAAGTCTGGACTTGTGCGGTGAGTTGTGATATTGTTCGTGTCGGCAAAAACAAAAAAGGAGTGATAACAAATGGATGCCAAAACCACACTTGCCGCCAGCGTACAGGCTAAGAAAGGCCGCCTTTATGCCGTGATACAGGTCAGAGAGAACGGCAGGACAAAACCTGTATGGCGTGCGCTGGGACTGCCCGAGAGCGCCAACAAATCAAAGGTGAACAAAGCCTACCGAGAGGTGGTGCAAGCCTTTGAACAGTCCTATGCCGAGCAGATCGCGCAAAACAAAAAGCCTGCCTCGGATATCCCGATCTACGATTATATGTGCGCCTACTTTAAAAAGATCGAGAAAAACATTCAAAAGAGTACCGCCGAAAGCTACCGCGGAATGATAAACGGTAGAATTCGGCGGTATTTTACTGCCCGAAAGGAATTGACGGTCGGCAGCATCACCGCAAAGGACATTGAGGATTTCTACGAGTGGATGTTCGAATCGGGTGTTGTCTCCAATACCGTTATCCACTACCACACCGTTTTGCACAGCGCTTTCAAACGGGCTTTCAAGGACGGGCTCATTGACTCCAACCCCTTTGACCGCATCGACCGCCCGAAGAAAAACAAGTTCACCGGAGAAAACTATTCCGAAGAAGAACTGATTGCCATGCTCGGGCTTATCCGCGGGGATATTATCTATCCGGCGGTCATGCTGGCAGGCGGCTTGGGGCTGCGCCGCAGCGAAGCATTGGGCGCACGGTGGTCGAGAGTAGATTGGGAAAAGAAAACCATACTGCTCGACACCAAAATCATTGAGTACAAGGAAAACGGCAAGGTCATCGTCGAACCCGTGGAGGAAATGAAAAACAAATCAAGCCGCCGCACCCTGCCGCTGCCGGACCCGGTGTATGAAATGCTGTGCGAGGAACGGGAAAAGCAAGACCTGTACCGCCGTATGTTCAAGGGCAGCTACAACCGCAAATACGACGATTATATCTGCGTCGATCAGCTCGGCGGGCTGATACGCCCGAATCGGGTCACACAGCGGTTCGCCGACCTTATCAAGCAATACGGTCTGCGCAAGATTCGGTTCCACGATCTGCGCCACACCTTCGCCAGCATCCTCATCAATCAGGATGTGCCGCTGCTGAATGTATCGACCTTCCTCGGTCACTCCGACCTGTCCACAACGGCAAATATCTATGCGCATCTGGATAAGTCCAAGAAACAGGAAAGCGCCGATGTAATCAGCAGTATCTTTAATAAAGCAAAAGAATGATGCGCTCCACCTGGGGCGCATTATTGCTGACGGAAAGGATGATTTTATATATGACCCAAAAAGAATTTATGAGCGGGAGCGAGCTTCGACAGTACCTGCACATCTCCACGCGGAAAATGAAATATCTGATGGACAATAACTATATCCCGCACGAAAACACGGGACACACGACCCATAAGTACCGAGTGCGGACAGAGGATGCGGTGCGGTTCAAAGCCCGCATGGATACCGAACCCGGTTTCCTCTCGGAGCTGAGCGGCATGTTCTCCAACCGCACCGAATGGCATCCGCTCCCGATGTTTGAAGCCACCCCGGAAAACTGCGAAGCCTTTCGGCGGTGGCTGAGTTCACAGTGGGCAGAGCTGCCGGAGGCTCTGCCCACGCAGACGGCGGCGGAGCTTGTCGGTCACAGCCCGCAGCGCATTCACGAATGGATACGCCAAGAAGTTCTGGTCGGCATTAAACTCGGCTCTATACAGTACTGCGCCAAAGCGGAATTCGTAAACTTTATGGCGTCACCGCAAAGGCTGGCGCACCCGCGCACGGAAAAATACAAAGAACTCATTCGGAAATTCAAATATATACAGCGTCGTGAGCGTGAGAACGAACAGCGGCGGCAGAAAAGGAAAATGATGAAAGAGAGTACATAACCTATGCCTCACCGGAAACGGTGGGGCAGCATTTTTTGTTTCTGACGGGTCGAACTATGAGAACAGCAAAATTAGATTCCCTTATTTTGCACCGTGTTTTAAGGGAAACGCAATGAAAATAAGGGAAAGCCTTTATTGGGGTCAGTTTTCGCAGTGTCAAAACCGCAGCCCCGAACCTCATTTGAAAGGTCGGGGCTGCGATGTTCATTTATAACGATTTTTTAATCGTCCTCATCATCCCATGACGAAATAATGTGAAGCTCTCCGCTGTCCATGTCCATAGCCATATTGTCGCCCATGCGCATCATCATATTGCCGTCGGAGTCGATTGCCATATTGTCGGAAACGGTATACGCAAAATCGCCGTCGTCATAGTCGAAGAAATGCTTACTCATAGATTTGCCTCCTCAATCTTCAATAATCTCGTATTCCACACGGGAGCCTTTGACTCTGCGGGCGTGGTAGTGTGTTCCGTTCGCTTTCCAGTGCGGGAAGTGATCTGCTTTTTCCTCGTTGGTATCACGATGGCAAATGATGATGTTTTCGAGGACATCGCAGCCGCCGGCGGAAAGCGGGCGGATGTGGTCAAGCGTCGGGTGATAAGGGTTTTTCGGATCGCCGCAGGCGGATTTTTTCATCAGCCGTCCGGCGTAATCATACGCCTCCTGCTTCGCACCGAAAACCCGGTTCCACACGTCTATGGTCTTATACTTTGACATTTTGAGTACCTCCTTTCAATGGTTCTGCCTATATTATAGCAAACCACTGAAAGGAGCGAGGGGGTACAGACGTACCCCCTCGGCAAAGTTAGAATAAGTCGGTTATATTCCGTCCTGTTTTTTCGGCTATTAAAATGATATTTTCAAGCTTTGGGCATCTGAATTTTTACTATTAATGTTTTTCCTCCAAGATTCAATGGCAGACACACCGAGATTTAATTGCTCTGCGGCTTTGTTAATGTTTACAAAACTACCAAGAATAATATGGTAGCATTGATGAGCTACGGCTTCTTTATCGCATTTTTGATATCGTTCCAAAAGCTCCTGCAAATCAAATATATCTCCGCCGGTGACTTGCTTCAGAGCATCATATTTGTCTTCCTGCGTGACGGTTGTTCCGCCGTCCGTCATCATAACAAAGTGCACGCTTTTCCAATCGCTTGGAATAAGATATGGGCTGTGCGTTGAGCAAATTACTTTGATGCCTCGGCTTTCAATCTGGATCAGTTCTTTCAGAACCTCTTTTTGCGCAAGAGGGTGAAGCATGGCGGCAGGTTCGTCAATAATAAACAGGTCGCCGCTTTCGAGCGTATTCTTCATAAAATAATATGTGAAATACCACCGTCTGCCGGCGCTTGTCGAATTCAGGTCAACGATTTCACCGCTTTTTTCGTGCAGCAGTATTGCCGGGATTTTCCCGTCGGACTGTACGACCGAAATGCGGTCGTACATATCGTTTTCAAATTCAGGAATGTGTTCATTGAGGTATTTTTCAAATTCATTCAATGCAGCTTCGGACAGAGAAAAATCTTTGTTTTCGCTGATCTGTTTTTGAATTTCATCTTTATCGGGACCGGTATAAACTCGGTTTAGATATGTTTGCAGAATCACGCGGGATCTATCGCTCCGAAAATATTCGCGCTCCTGTTTCTCTGTTTTGAAAATGACCTCGCTGCTTTCATTCCGCAGGAAAGCACATTTTGCGCCGACGCAGTTTCGGACTTCACGGATAAATTTATAAAATACACCGCTGTTATCGGGAATTATTTGATCGTCAGTTAAGGCAGCTTTCAATCGTTTTGCCCGTTCGTCCAGTTCATGCAGCAAGGCAGTGATTTTCTCGCAGGATGCTTTTGTTGCCTTGTTGATTTTTGTGATTTCCCGCTTTATCGCCGCTTCATTGACTGTAATGAATTCCTCCTCAAATGGGGCTAAATCGGGTTTTACATAGCGGAGCTTGAAGCAAAGCCTTTCTAAATCGCCTAACTGATAATAATCGGGAATATATCCGAATTTGAAAGAACACTCTTCAACGCAAAAGTTTTGTATGATTGATTTTATCAGTTTTTCGGTTTGTTCCAAAGCAAATTCCACTTGGAATTTGATAGCGTCATAGTTGGTTGTTGAATCGTGAAAGTCAGTAATCCGGTATCCTCGCAATGGTTGTTCATTGCGTTCACCGTACACAATTTTGTTCAGCTGCTTTGTATATGTATCGAGAGCGTCTTGCAATTCGCCTGCAAGTTCGGAGATTTCGTCGATTTCCATTCTTAAAAGCGGAATTAGACATTCCGACTCGATTCGGTTTATCTTGCAGCCTTCTCCGGAGCAGGCAGCAAATTCGCATTTTTCGTCAATGCTTTTGCCGGGGAAAAGCCTCTCGGCATCCTCCTTTTCAAGGCGGATATGCACCTTATAACTCATCGGCAGTTCTTTGCGCGGTCCTAAGTAATTGCCGTTTGCCTCCGTAATGACACTCAGTGCTTCCAAAATGTTGGTTTTTCCGCTTCCGTTCTTGCCGATCAGCACGGTCGGCAATCCGTTATAAAAGTTTATTTCAACCGGTTCTTTTATCGACTTGTAATTTGTAATTTCGATTTTTGTTATTCTCATATAAACCTCCGTATGCAATTGAGGCGTGTTTTCGTTCTTACCACAGATATACCTTTGGGGAACAAATTTACAATTCGCATCTAAATTTGCTCCCCAATATTGGTGCTTAGTGCCCTATGGTTTTCCAACAGCGTTCTTTCATAAAGCCTGCAATAACAGAGGAGTCTTCGCCTTCATAATACTTCACGAGCAGTTTCTTGAACTCCGGCACTTCGCTTTCGGGAATGACCAAAAAACCTCCGCCATGAGCAATAAGATAGTGGTTTGCAAAGATAACAGAAGCGCGTTTATTGCCATCCAAGAATATCTGGGTCTTCATGCAGTAAAGACAAAGCCTGATGGCAATATTAACGGCATCGTCCTCTTCCTCGATGATCTCAAGAATCCTGTCTTTCACATCCGATTCATTCGGCAGGGGCGGAACATAAGACGAACCGCCTATGGTAACCGGAACACCGCGGATTCGACCGCCTTCCGCAAAAAAGCCTTCATTGACAAGCCTTGCAATATGACTGAGCATATAATAGTCGGAACGGCTGGCAACTACATCACGGTCCAAAATAAACTCCCATGCGTGTTTCAAATTCAAAATTTTCTGCACATCGGTAGCTGTCATACCGGATACTTTTCCGTTCTCTATGATCTCTTCCGTCTGAGGAAAAGAAGTTGCAACACCCTCCAAAACAGCCTGATCATAGATATTCAATTTCATATTGGCACGCGCAAAGGCAATGTTGTTTATAACATCGGTGGAAAGGGCATCCTCGGAATAACCGGCTGCGGCAAGCTGCTTTTCAATGCTGCGAAGCGACTTTCTGATTTCACGGGCTTCTCTGGCATTGCGCAAAAGCAGATTATACAGTTCTTCGGTATATGCGCCTACATAAGTAGATGTCAGTTTTCCTGCTGCGCGTTTTCTTACATAAAGGTATTTCCCGTCGCCGCGCTCTTTGATTTCGGGTGTGCCGTCATAGGGCATTAAGCTCAGTCTGGCATTGAGGTCGGCTCGACTTCTGAGCAATTCCTGTATTTCGCTATATTGTACTGCCATTGCAGATCCTCCTTTTGGGGAACAATTCTTTCGATTATTATATCAGAATGTTCCCCAACAGTCAACAAGTATTGGGGAACAATTTTGAAAGATAATCTTTAATATTTATCCCCCAATCTTGCGAATACACAATATAGTATGCCCTGATTTCAGAAGCAGCAGAAAATATGATCCTGCTTTGCATCCCTAATACTTTTGGTGGTTGTCCAACGAGGACTTCTTCGGCAGAAACAAAGTATTCCGCGTTTCATTTCATAAGCTTTTCAAAGCGGAACATTTCATCCGGCCCCTCGCCGTGGAATGATTGTTCGTCTTCCCCCGCCGGATCCGGCTTCGGGTGCATGGCGGAGAAAAACTCAACGGCGTGAAAACCGCATTTGTTGATATAAAAATGGATATTGCGCTTTTCAAAATATGGCGTGCAGGTCGCCCAGACCTTGGTTTCTGGGTGCAGAGCTTCCACGGCAAGCCAAGTGCCGTAGCCGATGCCTTTGCTGTGTTCCTTCGGCGAAACGAAAAGAAGCTCCAGCTCGTTGTGATGTGTCTCTTTGTCGATTTTCAGCACTACACCGCCAACCTTTCTGCCATCATACAGAATCCGATATGCCTCGCTGTCGGGTGCATCAATGCTTTGCTCAATCGTCGCACGGGAAATGATTTCGCCGTCCTCCTCAAAATGATCGTCCCGCAGCCCGAATTCTTCAATCGCACCATACTTGAAAGACTCCTGATTATCAAGAATGAACTGCTCACGGTCATCCGCTTCCAGCGGGGCAAGGGTTACTTTTGTGTTCTTCATAATTACCTCCGAAAAATAAAAATACCCGGTCATTACAAAGTAATAACCGAGCGCACTCGACACCTAATCCGGTATGCGGCCTGCAAGGCTTGTGTTTGATAGAAACCCGTTAAGGGGGTGCAATTACGGTTTGGAGGGGGGTGCATTTTTGATTTTAGGGGGTGCAGTTCTTTGCCGAAAGAAGAGGAGCGCCTTCATGGAATAATGTGTTAAGGGAAAATAGTTTTTTGTTAAAATGCGTATGTTTTTCTCTACACCCCTTGCAAACCAGAAAAAAGCGCGGTATAATATGACCAGAAGAACCGAAATGGTCATATTTCATGGGGGTGCGACCTTGGCTTTTACCGATTACGAGACTGAGCAGCTCCGCAAGGCGTTGCTGAAGGAAACGAGACATTGTGCTGTCACGCTGGGGATGAAGAAAACCTCCGTGGATCAACTGACAAAGGCTGTCGGTATCGCAAAAGGCTCGTTTTATAAATTCTACGAATCCAAGGAGATGGCCTTCTTCGCGGTTCTGGAAAGTATCCACTCCGAGCTTTACGGAGTGGCTGACCATGCACTGAGCGAAGCAAACGGCTTGCCGCCGTCGGAGCGTGCGGCAAAGGCGGTTCTTGCCGTCTGCCGGCGGCTGTCCGATACCGGCGACATGGTTTTCATTGAACATGACGCCAAGTTGCTTTTACAGAGATTGCCGGAGGGCGTCAAAAAGGAACATTACCACGATGACGAAACGCACATTCGTCAGCTCTTGGAAAAATATGATTTGATGCCAAGGCGCGGCGCTTCTTTGGCTGCTGCGACGGTGCGGGGACTGATCCTCACAGTTTCCCATAAGGAGCAGATCGGGGAGTTGTATCCGCAGGTGCTGGAAACGCTGGTGCATGGCGCTTGCAGGGAGTTATTTGAATAAGCGGAAGGCCGCAGAGATGCGGCTTTTCAAAAGCGCGAGAGTTAGCTGTGTCTAACCTCATGATGTGTACATATCGGTTAGACAAATCTGACGGAAAAAGGAATGACAGCGATGCAGGAACACAAGAATTTCTGGGACAAAAATGCCGGACGTTACGACCGCTTTATGCGAAAGGATCGGGCGGCGTATGATGAGATGTATGAGCTGATCCGGCCGGTCGTGCGGCACAAGACTGTGCTGGAGCTTGCTACCGGCACGGGATTGATTGCAAAGCACATCGTGAATGCGGCGGCACACATCGAGGCGACGGACGCCTCCCCGGAGATGATTGCCGAGGCAAAACGGAACAACCGATCGGCAAAGCTGCATTTTTCGGTGCAGGATATGTTCCGCCTGCCCTATGCGGATAAGTCCTTTGATGCGGTGATCGTGTCCAATGCGCTGCACATCGTGCCGCAGCCGGAGAAGGCCCTGCAAGAGATCAAGCGGGTTCTGAAGGATGACGGCGCGTTGATCGCGCCGACATTTACCCACGCCGGAAACTCTTTTTCCGGCAGGGTCAAAGCCTTTTTCATGAAGCTGGCAGGTTTTCCCCTTCACAGCAGGTGGACAAGCGAGGAATACCTGACTTTTCTGCGGCAGAACGGCTGGACGGTGCGGAAAAGTGCTGTGCTGAAGGCATCCTTCCCGCTGACCTATGCCGAGTGTGTAAAATCGGAGGTGTGATAAGATGTCATTTTTTGAGAACACCAGAAAGCCTGTGGGGCTTGGCGGGAAAATCATGGTCGCCATGATGAATGTCGGGCACAGCGCCGTGGCCCGGTGGGGGCTTCAATTTCTGAATGCTGCGCCGGACGCCAAGGTGCTGGACTGTGGCTGCGGCGGAGGGGCGAACATCAAGAGACTTCTGAAAAAATGCCCGCAGGGGATCGTCAAGGGCATCGACTATTCGCCCGTCAGTGTGGAGAAATCCGAAAAGGTCAACGACGCCGCCATCGCGGAGGGCCGCTGCACTGTTTTGCAAGGCAGCGTGGCGGATATGATCTTTGCAGGCGACTGGTTCGATGCGGTAACGGCCTTTGAAACCGTCTATTTCTGGCCGGACCTGCCGCAGTGCTTCCGGGAGGTTTACCGGGTGCTGAAGCCCGGCGGGACATTACTCATCTGCAACGAAAGCAACGGCGATACGGACAAGGACAAGAAGTGGACGGAGATCATCGGCGGCATGACCATCTACAAGGACATCCAGCTGAAGGCGTATCTGGAGCAGGCGGGCTTTCACGATGTCCAGATACACAAAAAGAAAAGCTGGCTATGCGTCACGGCGCGGAAACGATGAAATGACTGCTGTATGCCACGATTTTCAAGGAGGGAGGCAAACAGATGAAAGACAGCGAATTGCAAATTGACCGCAGCTGCCATGTGCTGTATTCAAAACCCTGCAAGAAAGAGATACGGGCAAAAATTGCCCTGCATTATCCTGCGGCAGAGCGGGAGGCGACATGGGAAAAGGTGCAGTGGCAGTACGCGGTCTTTCTCTCCGACTGGCGCACCGATTTGGGCGGCAAAAAGAACTTCCACAACGGTGTAGGCGGCACCTACGACTGCATCGCCATCATGAGCTACTACACAGTCTGCAAAGCGGTTTCATCGTTCCGTGAGATCGAGGAGATGGAGGAAAACCTGATCCTTCCGACCTTCCGCAAACTGAAATTCGTGGACTGCAACAAACCGTTCTGGAGGAAGCTGATGTACAGGGCGTTTGTACGGGCGAAAGACGGCTGCGACAAATGGCACGATTACGAGATGTCGGTTGCGCCTTACGATAAAGACAAGCCTATTTATTATGAATTTACATCGTGCCCGGCAGCGGAGTTTGCTATCAAGCACGGCCTTACGGATATTATGCCCGCCCTGTGCAATGTGGACTATGCGTCCATGGAGCTGCTCCATGCAAGGCTGGTGCGGACGACTACCTGCGTGGACGGCTGCCGATGCGACTATACCATCTGCGGCGACAAAGACCCTTACTTAAAGGAGCATACCGAATACCGGGATGAGGCGGGCTTCAGGAGAAACAAATAATACTGCAATGCAAAGGCGGTGAGGCAAATGGAAACCTTTCTTGGAATCATGATCCCTTTCTTGGGTACAGCACTGGGCTCGGCCTGCGTGTTTTTTATGAAAAGATCCCTTGGCGATCTGGTGCAGCGCTCACTCGCAGGCTTCGCCGCCGGGGTGATGGTGGCGGCGTCGATATGGAGCCTGCTGATTCCCGCCATTGAGCAATCGGAGGGCATGGGCAAGCTGTCCTTCCTCCCCGCCTTTATCGGCTTCTGGGTCGGTGTGCTGTTTTTGCTCCTGCTTGACCATTTGATTCCCCATCTTCATTTGGGAAGCAATCAGGCGGAGGGGCCGAAAAGCAAGCTCGGGCGCACCACTATGATGGTGCTGGCGGTGACCCTGCATAACATTCCGGAGGGCATGGCGGTGGGCGTCATGTACGCGGGCTTTCTTGCGGGGAACACGCAGATCACGGCGGCAAGCGCGCTTGTCCTCTCCTTGGGCATCGCCATTCAGAATTTCCCCGAGGGGGCGATTATCTCCATGCCCCTGCGGGCGGAGGGCGAGAGCAAGGGCAAGGCGTTTTTCGGCGGCGTCCTTTCCGGCGTGGTGGAGCCCATCGGCGCGGTGCTGACGATTCTTGCGGCGCAGCTGGTGATCCCGGCGCTGCCGTATCTGCTGAGCTTTGCAGCGGGCGCCATGCTCTATGTGGTGGTAGAGGAGTTGATTCCGGAAATGTCGCAGGGAAAGCACTCCAACCTTGGAACGATTTTTCTTTGCCGTGGGCTTCAGCGTCATGATGGTGCTGGATGTGGCGCTGGGATAAGGAAGTAAATGATGATTTTACAGGTGATTTTGGAAGGCATAGGACTTGGCGTTCTGCTCATTTTAGTTTGCGCCATCGGTATCCGCAAGGGCACGGTGAGCATGGTGCATCTTTACAGCCCGGAGGTGCAGAAGCGGTGCGTAACGCTGGGACTTACAACACACGCGAAAATCAAGCAAAATGCTTTGATTTTCAAAGCTGTCTGTGTCCCCGGCTACATCGCCTATGTGCTGGTCTGCGTCTATGCGCTCAACGGCGCAAAGGGCTTCGTTCAGGGCTTTTGGCAGCTGCTGGTCATCTTATCCGTTATGAATCTCATTGACCGCTTTTTGATTGATGGCTATTGGGTGGAACATACGAATGCATGGAAAATTCCGGGAACGGAAGACCTGAAACCCTACATTACAGCCAAGGATAAGGGCAAAAAGTGGCTGTTCGGCACAGTTGGTATGGCGGTCATTTCGGCAGTGCTGGCGGCAAGTATGATGATATTTGTTCGCTGAAAGGAGATACCCATGAAATACAAAATCGAGAAAAACACCGTACAGGAGACGCTGATCATTCCACTGTATGCGCGGAAGGTCTGTTCAGAACTATACCCGAATCTCTACCGGGACGAAACAGCGGTTCGCCTGATTGACGAGATCGACTACGATTTTTCAGAGGCGGAGAAAAACTCCCGCAGCCTGATGCAGCGTTTCGGCTCGCTGGAAGTTGCCATGCGGCAGAATGACCTTGCTTTTGAGGTGCGGGATTATCTGAAATCTCACCCCAATGCGGCGGTGGTCAATCTGGGCTGCGGGCTGGACAGCACTGGAAAAAGCTGTGATAACGGCAGCTGCAAGATCTACAATCTGGACTTTCCCGATGTCATAGCCGTGCGCAACGAGCTTTTGCCCGCCGGGGAGCGTGAGGAAAATATCCCATGTGACCTGAATGATACGGCGTGGTTTTCCAAAATCGACGCATCGGGCGGTGCGATTTTCTTTGCCTCCGGCGTGTTCTATTATTTTCTGACCGAGCAGGTCAAGGCACTGGTGCAGTCGATGGCAAACGCTTTCCCCGGCGGCGTACTGGTGTTTGATGCTGCGAACCGAACGGCGGTAAAGATGATTGCAAAAACATGGCTCAAAAGCGCGAAAATCCGGGACGTTGGGGCGTACTTCGCGGTTTCCGACGCACAGAAGGAGCTTTCCCCGTGGGACAACCGCTTGCGTGTCACCAGTCGCGGCTATATGCTGGGCTACAATGATTTGAAAGACCCCTCTGTCAGCGGATTTTTCCGTTTTCTTGCCAGGGTCGGTGACGGAATGATGAAGATGCAGATTGTAAAGATCAGATTTGGAGGCAAGCAATGAAAATTCTGGTATATGGTGCAGGTGTTTTAGGGTGCAATCTGGCAAGGAATCTGTTTCACGCCGGAAAGGATGTGACCCTGCTTGCCCGGGGAAACTGGGCGGCGGAAATCAAACAGAACGGCTTGCGGATCAAGGACAAATTTTCGCCTCGCACATCGGTCAGCAATATTCCTGTGGTGACGGAACTGGCACCGAATGTCCGGTACGATGTGATATTTGTCGTTCTGCGATATACGCAGCTGGATTCTGCTCTGGAAACCTTGCGGGCGAATCAGACGAAAAATATTGTTTTTGTGGGTAACAATGTGCAGGCAAGAGCGCTGGCGGCGGCGCTGCCGGGGAAGAATGTCTTGTTTGCCTTTGCACTCTCTGCCGGGCATCGGGAACCTGACCGGGTCGTTTCTATCGACCTGAAAAAAATCACCATCGGGCAGTTGCGTGGGGCGGTCTCCAATGCGGAACTGATCGGAGAGATTTTCGGCGGTACCAAATACAAGGTCGTCTATGAGCCGAATATGGAGGACTATCTGCTCTGCCATGCGGCCTTTGTGATGCCTGCGGCCTTCGCCTGCTATAAGACGGACGGCGACCTGAAAAAGCTTAGGAGAAATACGGTGTACCTTGGACGGGTGATCGATGCCAATATTGAAGGCTACCGTGCCATACGCAATGCGGGACACGACATTTTGCCAAAGGCGGATGCAGATTTTGAGAGCGAAAAGTACCGCAAGACCTGTCTGCGCTTCTTTAAACTCATGTGCGCCACCTCACTGGGCAAACTATGTGCCTCCGACCACGCCATGAACGCCATAGACGAAATGAGCGCCCTGAATCGGGATATCAAGCAGTTCTTTGATGAGAACGGCGCGGCTTATCCCGTGTGGCAGGCGCTGGAGGCGGAGGCCGGGAGATACTTACGATGAAATACGTCGGAATGCCTTTCGGCATGTGGACGATGTTTGCAGGCTCATTCCAAAAACAGCTGACGGTTGTATTCGGCTATGATGTCGATACGGCAAAAGCCATCACGAAAAAAGCAAAGCCGAAATACAGGGAGATCATCTCCGAGCTGCCCGAATTTGAAAAGGGCGACCGGTTCAAGATGAACCTCGTCAACTGCGCGATGATCGGTGCGTTTATTCTCTCCATGCCGGAGCGCCCAAAGGTGGACAGACTGACAGATTACTACGCAAAATCCATGATGACAAAGCCCATGAAATGGTTCTGTCGAATGAGCGGAAAGAGCAAATTCACCGAAAAGGACATTGCCGGTATGAAAGCCACCGCCGCCCTGAGAGCCGCTGACCGCAACCCCTATTCCTGGAACATGGAGTTTTACGAATACCCCGACGGCAGCGGCTACGAGGGACGCTTCACCAAATGCGGCATCTGCGTGCTGATGAAAAAGCTGGGGCTATATGACCTCACTCCTGCGCTGTGCCACCTGGACTACACCATGAGCGAAGCCGGCGGCGCGACTGACTTTGTGCGGCAGTACACTCTCGCCTCCGGCGGCCCATACTGCGACTGCGGGTATAAAAAGAAGGGCTTCGTGAAAGCTGGGACGGAGGCAGGACGATGAAGGAAACCTGTTTTCAGAATATTCGCGCAGTGGTAATGGCACAAGGAATTGAGAAAAACATACCAAATCCGCGTTTTCCTTTGTTCGTCAAATTTTAACATTTTGCTACTTGCATTTCAAAAGGCGTTATGTTATATTACATTATGTTAAAGAGTTTTAATTTGTGCTGACAGGAGGTTTTCACAATGAAACATCTCGGTTTATTCGCAGCAGGCGTGCTGTTTGGCACCGCCGGTCTCAAGATCCTTTCCAGCAAGGACGCCAAGAAGGTCTATTCCCATACCACCGCCGCAGTGCTGCGCGCCAAGGACTGTGTGATGCAGGCTGTGACCAATGTCCGTGAGAACGCTGAGGACGTCTACGCCGACGCCAAGGACATCAACGAGCGCCGCGCCGTGGAAGAGGACGCCGAAGTCATCGAGGACGCATCCAAGGAAAAAGCGGACGAGGAATAAATCGAAGGAGAGCCGCGCTCGCGGCTCTCTTTCACATTCGGAGGAACTGATACACTATGAAATGCAAAATCATGCATGAATCTGCCGGGCGCATGCGCGTACATCTTGCTTGCCGCCGCATGTCGCTGCATCAGGCGGACGTCCTGGAATATTACCTACGCAATGTGGACGGCGTGAGCGAGGTTTCGGTTTTTGACCGCACGCAGGACGCCGTGATCGTTTACCGCGCAGACCGTGCTGCGCTCGTGCGCGCACTCGCGGCGTTTTCGTTTGACACGGCCGAGACGATGGGTCTCGTCCCCGACCACACGACGCGTGCGCTCAACCGCGAATTTGAGGACAAGCTGGCAGTTGCCGTTATGCGCAGATGCATCTCCAAGCTGTTCCTGCCTGCGCCCATCACCACGGTGCTGGCGGTGTTCCGTTCCGTAAAGTACATCCGGGAGGGGCTTTCGGCACTGTGACACGGCAAACTGTCCGTCGCCGTGCTGGATGCCGCCGCCGTCACGGTGTCCATGGTGCGAGGCGATTTCGCCACCGCCGGCTCCGTGATGTTCATGCTGCGGCTGGGCGAGATTCTGGAGGAATGGACCCACAAAAAGTCCGTGGCTGACCTTGCCTCCGCCATGAGCCTGCGGGTGGACAGCGTCTGGCAGCAGGTAAACGGCACCGAGGTGCTGACGAAGATCACCGATGTGAAGCCGGGGGACCGTATCGTGATCCGCACCGGCGGCATGATCCCGCTGGACGGCCGGGTGGTGGAGGGCGAGGCCATGGTGAACCAGTCCTCCCTCACCGGGGAGTCCATGCCCGTGGCGAAGCACCCCGGCAGTCCCGTCTATGCCGGAACGGTGGCGGAGGAGGGTGAGTGCGTCATCTCCGTGGAGAAATCCTCCGGCAGCGGGCGGTATGACCGGGTGGTTCACATGATCGAGGAGTCGGAGAAGCTAAAATCCACCGCCGAGGACAAGGCGTCCCGAATGGCGGACAGGCTGGTGCCCTACACGCTGGGCGGCACGGCACTGACCTATCTTCTGACCCGGAACGTGACGAAAATGCTGGCGGTGCTGATGGTGGACTTCTCCTGCGCACTGAAGCTGGCCATCCCCATTGTGGTGCTGTCCGCCATGCGGGAGAGCAGCGGCTATCACATCTCCGTCAAGGGCGGACGCTTTTTGGAGGCGGTGGCCAAGGCGGACACCATTGTGTTCGACAAGACCGGCACGCTGACCTATGCGACACCCACCGTGGCGGCGGTCATCCCCTTCGGCGGACACGATGAGGCGGAAATGCTGCGCCTTGCCGCCTGCTTGGAGGAACATTACCCCCATTCCATGGCAAACGCCGTGGTGGCGGAGGCAAAGCGGCACGGGCTCACCCACGAGGAGTACCATTCGCAGGTGCAGTATGTGGTGGCTCACGGCATTTCCAGTATGGTAGAGGACAAAAAGGTCATCATCGGCAGCGCCCACTTTGTCTTTGAGGACGAGGGCTGCCGCATCCCGGAGGGAGAGCAGCCGAAATTTGACGCGCTGCCCGCCGCGTATTCCCATCTGTATCTCTGCATAGACGGGGAGCTGGCGGCGGTGATCTGCATCCACGATCCCCTGCGCCGGGAGGCACGGGAGGCGGTAAGAGCGCTGCACGAGAGCGGCTTTACCAACGTGGTGATGATGACCGGCGACAACCGCCGCACGGCGGAGGCTGTCGCCGCCGAGGTGGGCGTGGACGCCGTGTACGCCGAGGTGCTGCCGGAGGACAAGGCCGCGTTTATCCGGCAGGAAAAGGAAAAGGGACACACCGTTATCATGGTGGGCGACGGCGTCAACGATTCTCCCGCCCTCTCCGAAGCGGACGCGGGCATCGCCATCTCCACCGGTGCGGCCATCGCCCGGGAGATCGCCGACATCACCGTTGCCTCGGAGGATCTGTTTGCGCTGGTAACACTGCGCAGGCTCGGTGAGGCACTGATGGAGCGTATCCACGGCAGCTACCGCTTCATCGTGGGCTTCAACCTGACGCTGATCGCACTGGGCGTGGCGGGGGTACTGCCGCCCACCACCTCGGCACTGCTGCACAACGGGTCCACCCTGGGCATCAGCCTGCGGAATATGACCGACCTGCTGGACGATGAAGAATACCCAAAAATAAACAAGCAAGTGAGGGAGCAGAGAGGCGGCAAGGTGCTTCTCTGCTCCTTGCAGACGCTGTGTTATTAGCGTTAGGGGGCGGATAAACGCGGAGCATAACAAAGCCCGTATCAGTTTACCAGCTTGCCCTGGACTGCCTCTTGCAAAATCGACTTCTTGAGGGCTTCTGGGAATGCAGATTGAAGGTTGTTGAGATTGTTATAAGCGCTTGAGTAATGATCCACTATTGGAAATAGAACATTAAGTTTTTCGACAATCCTTATCTGCTCGGCAAATGGCGGCAGTGGTATGAGCGTCGACTCAAACACACCACGGGTAACGTGTTGTAGCCCCGCACTGCCGTGAGCGGCTTTAATTAAACTCCCTACACGCTGGTTAAGGGCGTACATATAGTACGGCTTAAACAGTGCGGTTTCATCAAAGAGAAGTTTGAAAATATGTTGATTTAAAACCGCCTCCTGATTCCTCCATATATGAGCGCCGAAGGATGTTCCTGGAGTCCCAGACCATGCAAAGAGAAGTTCACCACCATACAAATGCACATCTTCTTCGACCGACTTGTCATAGTAGTTAAATGGCGCTTTCTCATCGTTCAGATTCTGAATGCGAACAATAGGAAGCCCCATTACAGTCCAATCAGAAGGCTTAAAAGCACGCTCGTTGAATAACTCTGTACAGTTGCGTACTCGCACCCACTCCCACGAATCGGGGATGTCGAACGGTACTTCATCCACCAGCGACCGCACTTCATCGCCGATTTTCTCATAAGGAGTATTATCAGAACTCGGCTGTTTAACGATTACCTCGGTAGTTTAACGAATACTCCAGTAATTCAACGATTACTCGGCTGTTTAACGATTACAGCGGAACAAAACGCCTCAATCCGCGCAAAAAGCACAAAACCCCGCCGCAGAATTGCCTGCAGCGGGGTTCGTTTATGAGCCTGAACAGCCGAAAAGCCCTATTTCAAGCGGTTTTCGGGCGTAGAAAAAGTCCACCGTAATTCTATCAAAATTACGGTGGACTTATGGCGGAGACGGAGGGATTCGAACCCTCGTCCCTCAAGGGGCATCATGATTTCGAGTTTTATCGCCGTCTGTTACTTACATGGTTTCTCCTGTCAGTTTCAGTCAGCCTTGTACGCCCGCAAACCCGCATGAAATCTGGATTTTTTGAAGAAATCGCCCGAAAATACTGAGGAATCGCCCATCGGTTCCAATCAGCGATTTTTCCGCTTTTGGAAAGAACTGCGGAAAGAACGGAAAGAACAAAAATCAATAGGCAATACACGGACAGTTCGAATGCCGGCAAAGATTATCAAGATATGAGGTGTATTGTCATGAAAGAAAACGCAATCAACTGGGATGCCGTTCCCGATGTGATCACGAAGGATCAGCTGTATCGCATTTGCCACATCAGCAAATCTACCGCCTTGTACCTGCTCCAAAGCGGGAAAATTCCCTGCGAGTACACGGGCAGGAAAACACGCTGCTACAAAATCAAAAAGGAGGATGTGATTGCCTATCTGGAAAACCGCAAGGTGTTCCCCGAAAGCTACTCCGCCCCGGCGGGCTGGTACAAGGGTGATTATGCTGTTCAGATGGAGGAACAGGTTCCCCAAATCGTGTTGGAGCATTTGCAGCTGTACTATACCGAGCTGCTCTCCGGCTATCCCGATGTGTTGACCACCCAAACGGTTTCCAAAATCACCGGTTACGGCAAAACTTCAATTAACAACTGGTGCAATCAGGGGCACATCAAGTCTTTCCGGAAAAACAATGTCAACCACATTCCGAAGGTCTATTTGGTGGAGTTCTTTTGCTCCACATACTTCCGTACCATCACCCGCAAATCGCCGTGGCACATCCGCACCCTGCAAGGTTTTTCAAGCTGGCGGAAAATCCGTGACCTGCACACGGCAGACAGCGAAGGAGGTGCGGAGTAATGACAAATTTTCTGGAAGAGCTGTACTACGGAAATATTGATCCGCAGGCCAGAGGATACCAAAAGGGCAGTTATAACTTCAAGGTTTCACAGAATATAAACGAGTTGGAAGAAAAGCTGACCGAGCGTTTAGGTGGAGAGGACAAGGCGCTGTTCCTCGATTTCTGCAACGCTTACGGAGAGCTGATGGGCGAAAGCAGCCTTGATTCTTTTATTGTCGGCTTCCGCCTCGGTGCAAAAATGATTTTTGATACCTTTTGCAACGATGACGCACCGTTTGAAAGCTACCTGAAAGACTGAAAGGTCTGTCAAATCGCAGTTTAGTCAATTACGAATTAGTCAATCATAATTGATTAAATTTTAAATATACAACGTGCGATAATCAAAATCGCACATTCGTAAACAGAAACCTCCTTTGGTACAATGACGGTATCAAAGGAGGTTTTACACTATGGAAAAAACACTATATGAGCAAATGGGCGGTACATACACCACACAGGGCGACTATTACCTGCCTGATCTTACCATCCCACCCGAAGAAGAACGTCCCATCGGCGTGTGGGCGCAGCGCCACCTGCGTTATTTAAAGCAGCATCATAAAATCCTGTACTATAATCTGCTCACTTCCGGCAAGCTCCGTTCCAACCTTGCAGATATAGAGGAAGAAGCACAGTCCCTCTTTCTTCAGCTGGTAAAAGAGTACGCCAAGCGGGAGAGCGTGACCGAACAGATGAAAGCGGAGAACCAAATGGAGTGGGTACAGAAAATGAACAATATCCGCAGCCGTGCGGCGGAAACCGTTTGTGCCGACTTGATTTTTGCGTAACAACAGAAAAAGCGAGAAAGAAATTAGTCAAGTGTGATTTACCGAATCATACTTGACTAATTTTGGTTTTGTGGTATACTATACGCAGAGAATCTATCGGCAGATGGGAGGATGTAATCCATGTTTATCGGCAGAGAGCGTGAACTTGCGATGCTGAATAAGTTGTACGCATCGGACAAGTTTGAATTTGTAGTAATCTATGGCCGTCGCCGTGTCGGCAAAACGGCGCTGATCAGCCAGTTTATTGAAGATAAAAACGCCATCTATTTTATGGGCGTTGAGAGCAACGCCAAGCAGAATCTCGAAAATTTTAGCAAGAGTATTCTGAGCTATCACACCGGAATGGAGGCTGAACCCTCTTTTCCTGACTTTTCAGGCGGCTTTGGAATATGTGTTCAAGCTGTCCGAAAAAGAACGAATCATTCTTGCAATCGACGAATACCCCTATGTCGCTCGCTCATCGAAAAGCCTTGCTTCCACCATTCAGCTTTTGATCGACCAGTACAAAGACTCTTCCAAACTAATGCTGATCCTCTGCGGCTCGTCGATGTCCTATATGGAAGATCACGTCCTTGCCTACAAAGCGCCGCTTTACGGCAGACGGACAGTGCAGATGAAAATTCTCCCTTTGACTTTCGAAGAGACCTGTCATTATTTCAAAAATTTCACCGATGAAGAGAAAGCCTATGTGTACGGCATTGTCGGCGGCACGCCGCAGTATCTACTTCAGATGAGCGATAAGCTGAGCATTGAGGACAATATTAAAAACACATTTCTGAATCCCAACTCCGCCCTGTTTGAAGAACCTGAAAACCTGCTCAAGCAGGAGGTGCGGGAACCGGCGCTCTATAATGCTATCATCACGGCGATTGCCACCGGCGCTTCCCGTATGTCGGAGATTTCCGGAAAGGTGGGCGAAAGCACCAACATTTGCTCCGCCTATGTGAAAAATCTGATTTCCCTCGGCATTATTGAAAAAGAGACGCCATATGGTGAAAAAGCGTCCCGGAAAGCGATTTATTCGATTGCGGACAATATGTTCCGCTTCTGGTATCGTTTTGTGCCGGAAAATAATTCGATCATCGCCCGTGGTGCTGCCGATTTGGCATACAAACGCATTGAGCCGTATCTGTCCGACTATATGGGCAAGGTGTTTGAGGAGATTTGCAAGCAGTATCTCTGGAAACAGCTGCTCTCCGGCGAATGCCCGGTGGAGTTTTCCTCTCTCGGCCGCTGGTGGGGCAACGACCCTAAAGAAAAACGTCAGATTGAAATCGATATTCTAGCGCAGTGAGTTGTTCCCCTACAAAAATGTACACTACTATCTCTTCACCAAAACCGGCTTTACAAAAGGCTGCATTGACCGGGCAAGTGAGATGGGAAATGTGACGCTGGTGAGGTATGAAGATATTGTTGATAGATAGATTATGAATTTGGGATTCATAAACAGAAACCTCCGTTTTAAAATTAAGTCACCACAACCAAATCTATAGGCACCATGTCTAAGCGCTATGAGGACTTAAAAGGATTTTAAAGGATCTTGTCCGCGTAACAGTGTCGAAGAAACATTAAACGCCCTGCTCGATAAGGGAAGCCGACGAATTGATCCAACGCTGAAAAGTACTTGAGCGCTCCTCTGACCGCCAAGGATATCGTTCCGAGAAATCTCACACTGCGAACTGAATTAGGGGGTTCCTTTCGAAAGATACCGTCGCAGAGAATCTTCCGTGGAAGAAGCTCTTATTGAGATATCTGGCCGGTGTTTCTGTCCGACGCGTAGAGGATATCACCGAAGCCTTATGGGGAACGAAAGTATCCCCTGGAACCATCAGCAACCTGAATAAAAAGGCTTATGAGCATATTGAAACCTGGCGTACCCGTCCGCTTTCCGGGGACTATCCCTATGTTTACGTAGATGGTGTTTACCTGAAACGCAGCTGGGGCGCGAAATCCAGAATGTTTCTGTTCTCGTTGCCATTGGCGTCAGTCAGGATGGCTGCCGGGAAATCCTTGGTTCTGCGGAAGAGATGAAAGAGGATCGTGAAAGCTGGCGTTCTTTCTTCGTATGGTTGAAAGAACGCGGGCTTACTGGTGTACGTTTGATCATCGGCGATAAGAATCTCGGTATGCTTGAAACCATTCCGGAAGTCTTTCCGGATGCCAGATATCAGCGCTGTACGGTTCATTTTTACAGAAATATCTTTTCTGTTACACCCCGTAACAAGATGAAAACGGTAGCGCTTATGCTCAAGGCGATCCATGCGCAGGAAAGCAAAGGAAGCCGCCCGTGAAAAAGCAATCCAGGTAACGGAGAAGCTCCGGGCCATGAAGCTTGCTAAAGCTGCCAAGAAGGTAGAGGACGGAATCGAAGAAACCTTGACCTATATGGATTTTCCTAGGCAGCATTGGACTCGGATCCGGACCAATAACGCTATTGAGCGCCTCAATCGTGAGATCAAGCGCCGAACAAAAGCGATCGGTGCTTTCCTGACGGGCAGCCTTGATGCTCGTATGCGCCAGACTGCGCCATGTAGCAGCAACGAACTGGGGAGCAAGACGTTACATGAACATGGATCACCTTTTCAAATCAGAAGAGGATCTGCTGTCTGATATCATAGCCGGCTGACTACCGGCTGCTAAACGGCTAGGTTCTGATTTTGCGAAAAACTATTGACACTATCCAAAATAATGTTATTTGATATTTTGGATTCTTCAGAAATATAAGCGAAACAGTCTATTTTATTGGCACATCTATCCTAGCAATAGCTACGCAAACGTCATTTTTATAATATAACATTCAACAAAATGAGGTCCTTCAAAATCTGTATGCTCTCTCCTTTTAGTTCTACCATAGTTGCTTCGTATTATTTCACCACGTATCATTTTTTCTTCGTTCTGCCTCAATGCCGACATTTCTTATTTTCCATAAAACTTCATAAGGAGCCGGAGTATCTGTTTCGCAATAAAAAGTAAGTGTTCTTGATTTTGGTAACCATTCCCTACATTTAAGGATGTGTGACAAAAGTCTTGATCGAAAACCATTTGCCTCAACATTACAATCAATTCGTGCTGAATAATTAATATCTATTTTATATTTATTTCTTATATACTCTTCTGAACTTGCATAAGTATAACTTTTGACAACATTTGCATAAGAACTCTGTGTGAATTCATTATCACTGTACAGCCAAAAATCATGATTAAATACTTTGTACCATGAATCAAAAGCCTGTTTTTTTTGTGCAATCAGACTTAAGTATAACATCAATTTTATCCAGTTTGTCACTTAAACGTTGCTTCCAATTATTCATCTTATCTCTGTCTTTTGCTTTAACAGCAGAGATTTAGTCCCATCTGTGGGATTATATACTTCTATTGACTCTTCAAGTCGTTTAATGATACCTTTCATTGTATAATAAAAAGCACTCATCCAAACGCTCATATTCGACGAAGCACTCATCACATAGTACAGATTGTATCAGTCCCCCTGGCATTTGCCAACTGCTGCGAGATTTACAAAACATCTTTGAAAGGCGTACAACACTCCGAAGTTTATCACCCTTGTTTTTTACAGCGTCACTAAACCAATTTTTAATAGACATTGGATTTCGCTCTTGCCAACTACTGCCCGCATGATAATATGTACCATCAGAAGTTTTTTTGTATATAGCAAAATCGACATGATATCCATCTGCGTATTCTATTCTTACACAATTGGTTAATGCTTCAGGCGCTTTTTTAAAATTTGAACATTTCTTTTTTAGAGCATTAGTAACAATATGTTTTATTGTTGTAGTTCCAGTATCTGAACCGATATTTTCTTCATCAAAAATTACTGCTATATCTATATCATAATCCTTGTCATCGTTTTGAACAACCGTAGACATTGCAATACTGCCTTGTTCTTTGATATCAGAAACTGAATAACTGGTTCCGTTTTCATCATTTAATTCATTTAATCCTGCTTTTAGTCGGTCTATATTTAAAGTTTTTTATTACGCAGGTCGTTTTGTGTGCTTTGTGGAAGAACAGTACATTCACTATAAAATTTGTTAAATTCTTTTGACAAGTCAAACATAATCAATCTCCTGACTATCCCCATAATTTACCTTTATTTGAACCATTTACATACAATCCAAATATATAGTGTGGCATAATGCTCTCATTGTAATGGTGAACTACTATATTCACCATTCTATTTGTTCTTAATCCGATAATTTTTCCTATTTCTACTGATACACAGCTAGGAATAGATGCAGCAATATGTATTATTTCAAGTTTCGGATAATTAGTGGTAAGATCATTTTGGATAACATCATCAATTTTTTCCTTGTATTCATGCAATTGCTGCAAATATCTGATTGCGTTATCTTGAGGAACATCAAGAGCAAGATGAATGATATCAGTTGAAAATTGGGATAAATCAACATCAGTAATTTTATGAGTAATAGAAATTGCTAAGACAACTTCATTGGCATTCTTATCAATATTTTGCGGCAGGGTTATGTTAAGTTTATCCCAGCCTTTTTTCATTTCTTTATGTGAAGCCTTTTTTAAAGAGTAATAGTGTCCGCCGTTATGCGCGTCATATTCAAAATAGCGTGATATTTTTGCCGATTCGAGAAAAGTACCAGCATAAACTGTATAGGGGATTGGAGCCATTCCTGTAAAATATGTCTTTTCCTGATCAGCTGCTTTTGCAGAAAATTTTGCAGTGATATTCTCTATCTGTTTGCAGATAACTTGATTCGTTTTTTTACTGATTACTTTATCATCATTAAAAAGTTGCACAAAATCAATGGTTTGTTCCTTTACTTTATGCTCAGCAAGCTTTAAATCAGCAATAGCTTTTGGCTCATCTATATCTTTTTGTGTTGCCATTCCGTACATGTTTAGCACATAGATTCTCTTTTTTAGATTAAATTTCAATACTAATCCTAAAATGATTAATACTAGTCCAATTAATGCTCTAAAGAAAAAACTGCCTTCATTCGTAGGTGCCTGAAGCGATAAAAGTTGAAAAATACCGTCTACTATAGCATCAGATATAGCTGGAATACCTGATGCAATCAATAAACAGCCCGTGGAAATCAGTGTATTCGAAACACTGTTTTCTCTTTTCCTTTAATCCAATTTATAAAATAAATGACGACAATTATAGCAATGAAAATAATCGCAATAATGATATTTTCAGTCATGATTTCTTCACCTCACTTTACCCGTGCCTGTCTATTCATCAGCAAGGGGCAAGAGCCAAATACTGAATTAAACCCCATATTGTAAAAATTGTATAATTAATGCACCTGCTACATTTGCTCCTGCACCAATCAGAAAATCTTTTAATCCATTCAGTGCTGCTTTAATGATAGCTGGTTTCTTCTGGTTTATAATTTTTGATTTAGCATCAGTAATTAATTCATCGGCAGTTTCTCTGTCTTCATCAGATATCTGCTCATTTTGAATTGCTTCCTTAATTTTCTGAATCAAATCCTCTGCCTGCTGATAGTTGAATGAGACGTTGTTATGATCTCCTGAGACAACCTGTGATTGTTTTATGTCGCCATTTACGACAGTTCCGTAATAATTGTTAATGGTCTGGGGCACTTTTTGAGCCATAGCTGTTTCCTCTTGACTGAATCGCATGCCTTCACCTAAAATTCCTTCGCTTTCCAGGCGAATTGTCCATTCGAGAATGCAGTTTTTCACCAGTTCTATAATAGATTTAAGTAAATGCTGGCTTATATGCAATGCAAACTGCATAGGTATAGGAGTGCTAAACATAGAAGCAATCGTTTTCATTTGTCCAGCCGGAAATTGCAAAACAATTGTCCCTTCGGCATTTTGCTGACACAATTCTTGCAATTCACTGATGGGTTGCCATAGTTTTTGTTCACATATCATTTTTTCAAGTTCATCATCTGTACATTGGGCAGGAATCCATCCGTTATACGGATTAAATGCTTTTAGAGTACCTTTTACTTTGCGATAGCTTGGTATTTTATCTTGATCTCTATATGAATAACCGTTTAGCTCCGATTGTAACCACATATCAAATTCTTGTAATTTCAGCTTTGAAGCAATCAAATGTGCCTTTCTCAGTGCATTTAAAATATCGCAGTCCGGCTTTAATACTTCTTGCTGCAAATCCAAAACAATACTGCTCATTTTCTCACCTCATTCCACCCGTGCCTGTCCGTTCATCAGCATGGGCAGGAGCCAGTCACGGAGTTTTGTTAGTTCTTCATTCCCCCTATCACAATCTCCCATTTTCTCAAACAGTGGTGCGACAATTTCTTCAAAATAGCCTAATATAGTTTTGCCGGGTTTAGGGAAAAGAAGATTATCAAATGTTTCGTTTGTTAGATTATTTATTCCCGTTCCATTGCATATAGCCTGGATTTTCTTTTTGAAGAAGTCAGAAATCATTGATAGATATACGAAACCCACTTTATCACCGTCAGGCGTAAATTTAGTAAGAAACGCTCCATATGTATGCGGAGAATCATACTGGAACATTGTACATTTTCCAATATGATCCTTGCTGCCGCTTGACATTGTAAGAATAATATCATGTGCTCGTATCTGCTGCTCCTTTGAAACAAGGGAACATGGAACATAAGCAACATTTGTGTCATATACAAGCCGATTGTTCTGTATATTGTTTCCTCGTAAAACCAAAATGCCATTTTCAGCAGTAGGCAGCAAATACTTTTTGTCGTATGATACTCCTCGATAGCTATGTGTCATATCATTAATAGTTGTGACATTCCACCCCTTGGGAATCTCCCGTTTGAGTTGTTCATTCCAGACCATTTCACCGCCGGAGGTGCGGTAAGGCTTTCCGTTCTCATCTGGGAAATCAAACTGCACAAACCAGTAATCATAGAGGGTCTTTGCCATAGCTTCCAACTCAAAGCAGATTTTAGAATTTAATTCTATTTTATCATCTACTACAGATAAAATATCAGCTTTTTTTCTTGCTCAGATAAACTGTTTTCAGGAAATGGAAAGTTTTTTATATCATCGGCATTTAAGTTTTTTCGAACACCAGCAGACAATGCCCTTAAATTTTCATAATTGTTTTTTAACCAATAATATAAAAAACGATAATTAGCAAGAGCGTCATTAACTTTTATGTTACAGCAAGCTTGATTTGTTGTGGTTTCAATCATCAGGATTGAAACGTTCCCTCTTGTTTTGCCTTCTCCATACATTGCAACAGATACTGTGTGAGGAGACCAAAGACGAATATTGGTATCTTCTAATGCAAAATCAGAAATATATTCCATAGAATCGAAAATTCTATATTGACCAAGTTGTTCTGTTTTTATCCATGGAATATCTGGAGAATTCCAATATAGTTCATTACTTCTTAGAGGTGTAATACCACTGCCTATTTCTAGTGATATGTCCTTTATCGTCTTATTCATACTTTACCCGCCCCAGCTGCTGCTTAATCTCATCCTCTAGCCGACGACTCTCTGCGAACAGCTCGTCCAGTCGAGTGGTGAATCCGTTCATCTTCTCTGTAAATTCATCAGGAGTCAGCTCTACATACTCAATTTTGACCTCGAAATACTGACCGGCAGAGAAGGACAGCTTCTTTTCCTCAATCTCTTTGTAGCTGACTGCCACGCAGAAATCATCCACCGCCTCACCGGCATTGAAAGTATTGATAATCTTAGCAATTTCCTCCGGGCTTAGGACCGTCCGCTGATTTTTACCGTCCACTTTTTCTTTGGTACCAAGCTTGGAAGCGTCCATCAAAACGACATTTCCGTCTCGATTGTCCTTGTCTAAAAAAAGGATGGAAACATTGGTGCCGGTGGTGGCGAAGATATTGGAGGGCATAGAAACTACACCACGCAGCATACGGTTTTTGACGATACATTCCCGAATCTTTTTCTGAATACCGGAACCAGCCGTCAAAAATCCGGTTGGAACGACAATGGCTGCTTTTCCGTGCTCTTTCATGGAGTAGATAATATGCTGAATGAACAAAAGATAAATGTCCATGCTATCTTTCTTTTTGGGTGGGATGTTCGGTACCCCTGCAAAAAAGCGCTTTTTATAGTTCTCGCCGGCAAGGGTATCCCGGCTGTCGGAAAAATCTATATTAAAAGGCGGATTGCTGACCACATAATCAAAGGTAGCCAAGTCATCGCCTTTCCTGTTTTTATGGAACGGATGTAAGAGGGTATCATCGTGTACAACATTCGGCAACGAATGTACAAGGTTATTGAGAATCAGGTTTAGTCTTAAAAACTCGTTGGATTTTTGCGAGATATCCTGCGTATAAATGGTGCAGTTTTTCTCGCCGATTTCGTGTGCAAGAGCAAGGACAAGCGTCCCGGAACCGGCGGCAGGATCATAAACGGTGACATTTTTGACACTGACCGGCACCATGATTTTTGCAATAATACTGGCAATGGAGTGGGGCGTATAGTATTCAGCGTATTTACCGAAATCTTTGTTATAGTCTTTAATCAGGTACTCGAAAATCTGTGCAAAGAAATCATACTTTTGCTCAAAAACACTTTCAAAACTGCAATCCGCAATTTTGTCGATGATAGCACTGCAAAAGCTGTCTTTCTTTTCGATTTCAATCACATGCTGAGAAATGCCGCTGAACAGGCTCATTTTGGATTGACCGCCTGTTTGGATGGAAAAAATATCGATATTAAAGGCGGCGATATCTTTCAGAGTATCGTCAAACAGCGTATGAAAGTCATCTTCGTTTTTGCGATTAAACAGATAAGAGATAAAATGTGTCTTTTTCAGCTTTGCGGTGTCCGGAGAAAAGCCAAGTAAAAACAGTTCATAATCTTCATTGCTCATTTCGGAGAGCTTCCGTTCCACATCTGCCGACGAAAGACTTGACAGACCGCTGTCAATTTTCTTTGCCTCGTAAAGGAACTTGTCGTTTAAAAATTTATAGAGGAATACTTCTGTAATAATTTTATATTCGCTGGAGGCGTTGCCCAAACCGTAGTTCGTACATACTGCTTTCAGGTTGTCAATCATCTGTTTCGTTTGTAACGTGATATTCGTATCCATTATGACGCAAAGTTCCTTTCGGTAAAGTATTCATTGGAAATGCACGTGCCCACATATTTCACTTGTGCCGCAGAATACTTCAAATGATGTTTGTCAAATTCCTGCTTGATCAGCGGGAACATTCCCTGCATAAAGTAAGGCTCATTGTCCAGTAAATGGCTGTTTGCGATAATCTGATCATCCACACGATGCTTTAAGCCCAACAGAATCTGATTGATGACAATATCGTTTGCAATCGGCGGCGGGTTTTCACGCAAGCGCTTATGGGTGCGCATATACTTGACATCGCCTTCGTATTTTGCTGCCAGCTTATTGTCGGCATGGTTCAATTTTCTGCTTCTTTTTAATGCGTTCCAATTCTGCCATGTTTGCCGTCATTTCGTCCGCAGTCAGTTCTTCAATGTTTTTCTTGGCAAGCAGTCGCTGAAGTTCTTCAAGCAGGGTGATATATTCCGGATCTTTTGGATCCAGTGTATTTTGTACTGCTTTACGGGTGCTTTCCAGTGTTTCACGGAATTTATCGGCAATCACAAGTTCTTTTTCAGAAACTTTTTTGAAATGGAACTCAATCTGATCTAAAGCAAGGTTTAAAATGGCGCTCATATCCTGCGCCTCTTCTAACACCTGCTTCTGATTCAAAAGATCAATTCTGTTACACACCTCATGATAAAGGGCAGAAATTTTCTCTAAATCAAAATGGTCGCTAATTTCATCGTAGCCAAACAATTTTGAAACATTAAAGAGTTCACGATAGGTTTCTAACGCATGCCGAAGTTCCAATAGTTCTTTCTTATCATCAACAGCAGAGATTTGTTGTGAGAAAATCTCCGCATTGCTGGTATCATAAAGAAACAGTTTTTCTTTTATGGCTTCTAAGTCGGAAACGATTTCTTCCGGAGTTTTAAAGATGTTGTCATACTGCCGGAAAGCATCACCAAGTTCAGCCTGCAATTCATCAAAGTAGGCCTTGTTGGTTTTATCAAATTCAGCACGGATGTCGGCAAAGTCCACGACATAACCATAGCGGTAATTTTTATATGGACGATTGACCCTCGTCAACGCCTGCAACAGATTATGATCTTTGATGACACGGCCAAGATATAATTTCTTGAGCCTCGGCGCATCAAAGCCGGTAAGAAGCATATTGTAAACGATGAGAAAATCAATCGTTCCCTTTTTGAAATCTGTGACATGCTGTTGGCGAGTCTCTTTATCATCCACATCATGCAAAATCAGAGCGGAAGAAAATCCGGTACTTTGCATTTTTTCAAAAACGACTTTTGCTTGATCGGATGAATCGCAAACAATCATACCGCCAACGGTATCATCATTTAATGCAATTCGTGTTTTGCGAAAATCTTCAACGATATACTCAACAAGCGGAGTGACATAAGACGGATGTGCGTACATCTCTTTTTTCTGCAAAGAGCCTTTTTGCATTTCCAAATTTTCAAGGGCTTCTTGCATTTTCTTTTTATAAGTAGTAGAGATGCCCTCTCGTATCAGCCTTAGGGTATATCCATCTGCAATAGAACGGTTATAGTAGTATTTGTGAATATAGTTTCCGAACACCGCTTTGGAATCATATTTCTTTCCCGCTATTGGTTTGCCGTTATCATCATAAATTGTGCCGATAAGGGGAGTGCCTGTAAGCGCAATCATAACAGCCTCCCTATCAGATGAAAAGAGGTTTGCTAAAAAGGAGCCGGTAGGCTTATAGCTGCGATGCGCTTCATCGAGGAAATAGACCCGCTGTACATTCACGGCATAGTCGGATTTTTTTACAATGGAGTCTTTTGAAAATTTTTGAATATTTACAACGATAATGGTTAGCTTGCCGGTATTGTTAGATGTACCAGTAGTCTGAATATTGTTGATGAATTCTTCCTTTGAGTTGATTTCTTCTACTTCAAGTCCACGAGCCCTAAATTCATTGGCCGCTTGTGTTAATAAATCCAGACGATCAACAACAAAATAAAATTTTGCAATAACACCTTTTTCTGATAATAATCGGTTAAATACCGAACATTAAAGAAAGCCAGAGCAGTTTTTCCGCTGCCTTGCGTATGCCAAATAATACCGTTCTTTACACCTTGGTTTAATTTGCTTTCTATCGCCTTTGTAGCGAAAAACTGAGGATAACGCATAAGATTTTTTTCAAGGTGCACTATGCCATTTTCATCTGTTTTTTCCACATAAGCAATAGCGTATTTTAAAAAGGTTAAAATACGTTCGAAAGAAAATAGAGAAGTAATGATGCTGTTAGTAGGCGTATCAACTGCACGGTTCGTAATATATTCGGGCGTATGCTTCACAGAAACAAGGTTGTTATCTTTTAAAATGAAATTTTCCGTTTCCTCATCTGCTTCCGGAACAGAAGAGATCAACTGGGCATCCTCTTCACGAAAATGGTTGAAAAACAGCTTTTTATATCCGCTTGCAGCATAAAAAGAGCCTTCCAACGGCACAACTTCACTATCATCATAAGGGCTGTTGTTGGAAAACACCATTATTTGTGTGAGGTTGATGAAACGACGGAACTTCTTGTTTTGCACCCGAGTATTCATACGATCATACTCAGCTTTAATCCCGTTTTTATTGTTAGGCTTTTTTACTTCGATAAACGCAAGGGGGAGGCCATTTACAAGCACTGTAATATCAGGACGAAATTCGTCAGGCCCATTTTTATATGTAAGCTCTGTTACAACATGAAAGCTGTTTTTCTCCCCGACAGAATCTTCAAAATCAACGAGTTTTATCCCTTTATATCCATTCAGCAAAATGAAATAGAATGCTCTGCCAATATCCTCATTATCGAGAACAAGTTTTAATTCATTGATGAGTTTTTGTGTATCTTCAAGAGTATATTCGATTCCATTAATTCTATTTATAGCAGCACAAAGCAAATCGATAAAGATATTGGTGCCTTCATCAATCAAATTCTTACCGCTATAATTTTTTAGAGATAAATACTCGTATCCTAAACGGGTGAAATGCACCAATGCGGGAATCTTTACACGTGAATTCTCATTGTATAGCATAGTGCAAGCCTCCTTTTTCCTTCAAAGCCGCTTTATTGCAAGAAAAAATCGTCCATTTATTTCCTATACAGCTCATCCAAGGTTTTACCATCTTTGTTTTTCCATTCCACCCAGCCGTTTGTGGAACCGCCGAGAACAAAGTCACTTGCACCGCTTGGTGTATTAAATTCCAATGTTATTTTCAAAATATACCTGCCTTCTGATTTTATGATAGATTGTTTCGACAGGAGCTCTTCCCGCTGGCGGTTATACTTTGGCAAATGGGCGGGTTTCTCCATATTGATCTGTGAGCCTTCCAGCACCTCGAATTTTTCGCCGTCGTAAGCACCAAAAGCGGCAATGCCGTTGCGTGTTGTATGTAAAATCTCAGCTTCGTTCAACGTGGTTTTCGCATCATTCAGCTTATAACCCTGTGTTGCCATAATGAACTGGATTTCATCGTAAATTTCTTCTACTGCTGCAAGGTCGTATTCGTCGATCTCGTATTTTGGAATCACAGTATTTTCGACTTTATAGCGCTTGGATTCCTGTGCTTTTATAATCGCAAATTTTTCAAGGCCGCTTATCATATCCAATGTGAATGTTTTGCTTTCTGCAAGAAACATAATTGCTTTATTCCAAAAATCTTTGGAACGATTATGATCGTCCAGTCGGGTAATGCCATTTCGTGTTTGCCCAATATAAAGCTGCGCAATTTTATTTCCATCATCTTCGTTGATCAGATAGTATATTCCCGGACGATGTATGCCGGAGATATTTTTTGCTTCGGAAAGCAGCGGACGGGGAATGACATAAGTTGTCATCGTAGAAAGATTCCGGCGGATGGAACGAATACCATCGGGCTGTCCATTGTGATAAATGATTTCAAGTTTTTTACTGATTGCCATAGTCATTCTCCCATTTGCAACTAACTTTCAATTGATGCCGCCGGTACTTTCCGTTATTTCTCTTCATCCAAAAGCCCATAAGTCCGATAATAGGACAGCATTGCTTGAAGTTGCAGCTTGTTGGCGAAAAGCTGACAGTAGGTGACGGTTTTCTCCTTGCCTTCGGCTTTGAGCTTTGCCATCTTTTCCGTCGTATTGTCATACTGCTTCAAGATGGCGGCGAGCATATCTTCAAAGGCTTTCAGTCTCTCTTCGTCCATGGTGCACCCTATTATTTCTCAGCCGCCACGCCGGATTTCATCCATGCGTCCACTTCGCTGATTTTGAATTTCCACAGCCTGCCGATTTTCGTAGCGGGCATTTTTCTTTTTTCGATCCAAGCGAGAACGGTATCACGGCTGACGCCGAGATATTCGCAGATTTCTTTCATCGAGTACCAGCGTTCCACATTCAAATCCATTTCGTTGCCCTCACTTTCAGATAGATATAAAAATACATAATAAAGTATATCACAAGATTTCTCGCATATCAATGATTTTTGCGGATTTATGTAGAATTAAAAGTTTTTTCTCCGATATTCAAAAAGGAAAAAGATAAAAATTCCTTGCTCGCCATTTCCGGCGGGCAAATTTTTTTGCCTTTTTTCGGGATTACTATCCCCAAATGCCCTCTCCCAGTGGGAACAAGTGAGGGGATGTTTTTGAGATAAACGCTTTTTCAAAAAAAATTTTCTGTTTTTTCTAAAAAACAGGTTGCGTTTTGGCGCTCAAATTCCAAATAAGTGAAAGGACTTTTTAGGTAAGTAAAATAAGCCGTCCCACAATCGAACAAAATATTTTTCAAATTTTTTGTGAAAACAGGGTGCGTTTCGACTTCCCAATTCCAAATAAGTGAAGGGATAAAATTTTTTGAGATTTAGGGTGTGCATTTGGTTTCTCTCAGTGGGAATAAGTGAGGAGGTTTTTACAAACAGCAAAATATTTTTTGAAACAGGGTTGGAATTAACCCCTTCCCGGTGGGAATAAGTGAAGAGACTTTTTCTTCGGTAAGTAAAAACAAATCATCCCTTAACAGGACAAAAAATATTTTCAGTTTTTCTGAAAAATAGGGTGTCATTTGCCTTTGTAATTCCAAATAAGTGAAGGGTAAATTTTTTCTCAAAAAAATTTTTGAGAAAAAGCCCGGAAATGGGTGTGCATTTCGGCACCCTTTGTCCAAATGAGTGAAGGGAGTTTTTAATCCGTAAATATTTTTCCCGTTTAGGGGGTGCGTTTGACCTCTTCCTGTGGGAATAAGTGAAAGACCTTCTTACTGTACCTTGAAAATTGAATAATAATCCGAGTGGGATATGACTGTGCCACGACCTTCCGAAAGAAGCGAGCACGGCGACGCCGCTTGACGGGGGCAGGGATAGAAAACGACATTCGGAAAAACGCAGCAGATATCGGATGGCACTATGATCCTCACGCCGGTATCTGCCTTACATAGCCGTAAAAAAGGAGGATTGAAGCGCTATGAAAAAATCGGAGCTCAAAGAGCTTTATCAGATGATGTTTCCGGAATATCCGGACATCGTGACCGTCCGGCAGCTTCGGGAAATGCTGGGTATCAGCCGACAGCTTGCCTACGATCTCATCAACGATGGTGAATTGCAGGCAATCAAAATCGGCAATAGTTTCAAAATCCCGAAAGTCAGTGTAATTAACTTCGTGACCGAAGAGAAAAAGGAGGTGAAATCAAGTGCCTGAAATCCTGCGGCTTACCCCGTCCCAGCGTTCAAGGTGCAACCGCCTGATCAAAAGGCTGTGCGCCAATTATGACGATGGCAACTGCCTATTGCTGGATGACGGCGAGCCCTGCGTCTGTCCACAGACCATTTCCTATTCGTTGCTGTGCCGGTATTTCCGCAATGCGGTTTTACCCGCAGAAAAGGAACTGTATGCGGACATTTTCAAACAGCGTACTTATCACTGCGCCGAGTGCGGAGCGGCTTTTGTGCCAAACTCCAACCGGCAAAAATACTGCCTATCGTGCAGCAAAAAGGTGCACCGCAGGCAGAAAAACGAGAGCGCCAGAAAGCGTAAAGCAGACAATTAGGGACCCAGAAACGCCCTATTTTCAAGGCCTTTTTGACACCAAATCGGAATGTATAGGGTAAGAATACTAAACCCTTCGATTTCGGTGTTCTAACTGTCCGAATAACAAAAACGAAAGGAATGTACTTATGAAAAGAAAATTAGTGACCGTGGACGCAGAAACTCTGCTGGCCACACCGATGAGTAAGACCATGTTCATTGTCGATGGGCTGATCCCACAAGGGGTGAATGTCTTGAGCGGAGCCGCCAAAATCGGCAAAAGCTGGCTGATGTTGTGGCTTGGATTGCAAGTGTCTCAAGGACTACCCGTTTGGGGAATCCCGACCATGCACTGCGATGTGCTGTATCTCTGTTTGGAGGATACACAAAGACGAATTAAAGACCGACTTTTCGATTTGACCAATGATCCGCCTCGGAGTTTCCATTTGTCTGTAACCTGCGGCTTGATTGGAAACGGGCTGGAAGAAGAAATCATTAACTTCTTGGAGGACTTCCCGAAGACAAAGCTGGTAATTATCGACACGCTTCAAAAGGTGCGGGATTCCAAGGGAAGCGCCGGGAAAACGGGAATGTACGGCAACGACTACGATGACATTTCCTCCATTAAGCGGATCGCAGATGAGCACGATATTTCCATTATTCTCGTCCATCATCTGCGAAAACTCAAGGACGGAGACGATCCGTTCAACGAGGTGTCCGGCTCTACCGGCATCACCGGAGCGGCGGACACCAATTATGTGCTTAAGCGCAAACGAAGCAGCAGGGACGCCACCCTTCTTGCCTGCGGGCGGGATGTGGAATATCAGGAGCTGACTCTGCGGTTTCAAGACCTGAAATGGGAGCTTGTGGAGCACAAAAACACAGAAGAAATCCGCAAAGCGGAAATCCCGCAGTTTCTTTTTCGGGTAGCGGAATTTATGAAATCCCGCACCGAATGGGTAGGAACTGTCACCGATTTGATTGCAGATATGGCGGAAACCGAAACCACGCCCAATGTGGTAACCAAGTATTTAGGACAGTTTTCAAACGAGGTACTGGAACCTGCCGGGATTGAGTACCGAACCAAGCGGACAGGGCAAAGCAGGCTGATCAAGTTCATACGGCATGACGGCGGTGACGCAAATGACGGGGCAAACGATATATAGCGAAAAGTGTGTCACAAGCGTCATTACCGTCACAATTTTAAGAAAGGATTTGATGTTTATGAGAAGCAAAACACTTGGAATCAACGTAAGAGTAACACCTGCCGAGAAGGAGAAACTCAGCGAAAACGCATATTATTGCGGACTTTCTCTATCGGAATATCTGCGGAGGTTGGGACTTGGAAAAGATGTAAAAGCCGCAACCGGTGAGAAAATCTACAAGACTTTTCGGCTTATCCGACAACTGAAAAAGGATTTTGAATCACTCGAAAGAAGCGAAATCCTCCATCGGATAAGCACGATAGAGGATTTCCTAAAGTAGATAATACAAGACAGCGGTTTTAGGCTGCGTTATCTTAGCGAGCAGACCGTTTATACTCCCAAAAGTCGTAAAACGGTGAATCTCGTTAGGGCGCACCCTAATACCCCGTAAAGAAAGGATGAAAAAGATGAAACGAAGAGTTAAAAAGCAATTCTGGCTTTCCCCACAGGACGCCAGAGAATTAAAACGCAAGGCAAAGCTTTGCGGAATTACAGAGACAGCAGTGATCCGCATCCTGTTACACGGCTACGAGCCGAAGGAAAAGCCGGACGCAAGATTTTATGAAGCAATGCGCCAGCTTTCCGCCATCGGCAACAACATCAACCAGCTTGCAGTGAAAGCAAATACACTCGGCTTTATTGACACGCCGATGCTGAATGCGGAAGCCCTGCGCTGGCACAAGTTTCAGGCGGACATCGAAGCGGTGTTTCTCCGCCCCGGTGAAAGCAATCTGAAATGGCAATAGAGGAGGCAAACACAATGACAAAACGAAAATCTGATTTTACTTTACAAATGAATTCATTAGATGAGCTGTTTTCCTCACAGGAGGAACGGGACGATGCAAAGCTGGAACGGGTAAAAGAGATTCCGCTTACTGAGCTGCACCCGTTTAAGGATCATCCATTCAAAATCCAAAATGATGACGAGATGAAACGCCTGATGGAGAGCATCCAGAAATTCGGGACACTTACACCGGCGCTCGCTCGTCCTTTGCCGGAGGTCGGCTATGAGCTGATCTCCGGGCACAGAAGGCTGGCGGCGTGTCAGGTACTGGGAATCGAGACAATGCCCGTTATCGTTAGGGAGATGACAGACGATGAAGCAGTCATTGCAATGGTGGACGCCAACCTGCAACGGGAACATATTTTGCCCAGCGAAAAGGCGTTTGCCTACAGGATGAAATTAGATGCGATAAAGCATCAGGGTGTAACTTCTGCCCAACTTGGGCAGAAGTTGTTGAGTGTCGAAAAAGTTGCGAAGGACGCAGGAGAAAGTCGCAATCAGGTTAAGCGCTATATTCGCTTGACCTACTTAATTCCGAATTACTCTCAATGGTGGACGACGGAAAAATCGCTTTCAACCCTGCCGTTGAGATTTCGTACTTAGACAAAGCCGAACAGCGGGTGCTGCTCGACGCTATGGAGCAAAACGACTGCACGCCGTCCCACGCACAGGCGATCCGCCTAAAGAAGCTTTCACAGGAGGGGGTGCTGCAAGACCAGACGATCTACGACATCCTCGCCGAGCAGAAGCCCAACCAGCAGGAACAGTACAAATTCAAGCGGGAGGACATTCGCAAATATTTCCCGAAGAGTTACACGGACAAGCAGGTCTGCGATACGGTCATTAAGCTGTTGGAACAATGGCAGCGCAGACGGGAGCGTGACAGGGACAGCCGCTAATTCGAACCGAAAATGTGTGCGGAGCACGACCTTCACACAATGGAAGGAACAGCACCGGCAGGGTATAATGGCCTTGTCGGTGCCGGACTGTCCTGTGTATAGCAGAAAGCGTTGCTTTCTGCGTGAGTTTTGCTTTTGCGATGCAGCATCGCAAAAGCAAAACATCACAATATCAAAAGGAGGTAAAACAAATATGGTATCAGGACATTTACAGGCTAAAAAGGGATACTACTACGCCGTGTTAAGCTATTACGACAGCAAAAACAAGCGGCACGTCAAGTACATATCCACCGGACTTCCCGAAAAGGGAAACAAACGAAAGGCTGAAGCGGAGCTTGTGAAAATCCGCAACGCCTTTGAACCGCCCGCAGAGATCGGCGAGCTTTGCTCCAATATGCTGTTCGCCGACTATCTGCTCGGCTGGCTGGAGATTGTCAAGGTCAGGGTGAAACCCACCACCTTCGGCTCCTATGAAAGCATGGTGAAGCAGACCATTGAGCCGTATTTTCGGAATAAGCCGATTACCCTAAAGGACTTGGAAGCAAGACACATCCAGCAGTTTTATTCGGAAAAGCTGCGGACGGTCAAGCCCAATTCCGTCATCCACTACCACGCTGTGATCCATCAGGCGCTGAAATACGCCATGAAAACCGATCTGGTAGCGCAGAACGTGGCCATGAAGGTAGACCGCCCCAAGAAGAACGACTTCCAGCCGGTGTTTCTGGATGCAGCGGAGCTCCAGCACTTATTTGAAGTGGTTAAGGGTACAAAGCTGGAACTGCCGGTGCTGGTCGCCGCCTTTTACGGCCTGCGCCGTGGCGAGGTGCTGGGACTCAAGTGGGACGCCATCGACTTTGAACGGGGAACGCTGACCATCAAGCGGACGGTGACCTCCGTCAATGTGGGCGGGAAAACGCAGATCATCGAGCAGGAATCGGCAAAAACCAAATCCAGTATGCGCACCCTGCCGCTGGTTGGAAGATTCAAGGAATACTTTGCGGAGGTCAAGGCGGCGCAGAAGCTGAACAAGCAGGTCTGCGGCAACTGCTACAACTACGAATACGACGGCTTCGTATTCGTAGATGAGCTGGGCGAGCGGATGAGGCCCGATTACCTGACCACCCAATTCCCTGCATTTATCCAGCGGCACGGCATGAAAAAGATGCGCTTCCACGATCTCAGGCATAGCTGCGCATCTCTCTTGCTTGCCAACGGCGTACCCCTCAAGCAGATTCAAGACTGGCTAGGGCATTCGGATTTTTCCACCACGGCGAACATCTACGCCCATCTGGATTACAGTTCGAAACTCTCCTCGGCGCAGGCGATGGTGAGCGGAATGCCGCTTCCCGAAGCGGGAGATTTTGGCAGCAGATGGGAGCAAAACGCAGAAAAAAGCGGGGAATAAAGCAAAAAGCTGTTCTTTCCAAAATTATGGAAAGAACAGCCTAAAACCGGGTGATTTTTAGAGCGGGCACAAAAAAGAAAAATCCAGCAAACCCGCATGGTTACTGGATTTTTGTGGCGGAGACGGTGGGATTCGAACCCACGTGGCGCTCATCACGCCAAAACGATTTCGAGTCGTTCTCGTTATGACCACTTCGATACGTCTCCGTATATGTCAGCCCGCCGTTTTTTCCTGCCTTTTTCGGTG
>VOFB01000502.1_pt1 | contig 73519 bp, 74 predicted proteins | sample 5384141 | NCBI WGS metagenome assembly VOFB01 (sample SAMN12384721, study PRJNA508395) | human gut metagenome | isolation source: healthy gut A | host: Homo sapiens
ATGAAAGGCCGTCTGAGAAAATTGATGGAGGGGAATTATGTATATACTATACATCGTTTTTCTGACAATCATGAGTATTGCGTTTGGAATCGTCAGAATGTATCGGAATTTAGGGATTTGTGGTGGAGTAAGTCCGATTTCTCCAATCCCGTTAAAGTGACGAATGCGAATCCTCAACAAGCAGATTATAAATGGGGTACAGTTAAACTGATAAAGTGGACTAATTATGAGAATAAGGAAAATAAGGGGTTGCTTTATCTTCCGGAAGATTATGATCCTCAAAAAGAATATCCGGCGTTGGTGCAGTTTTATGAAACTCATTCCGGTGAGTTGAATATTTATCATGCACCTTTGTTGAGTAGTGCGTTAGGGGATCCTATGTATTTTGCCAGCAATGGTTATATTGTGTTTATGCCGGATGTGCACAAACTCCTTATCCTTTCGAATGAGCATACGCAGCTTTTCATAGTCGATACGTATATTATCTTCTATCATTTCTCGTGGCGCTTTGCCGTTATCTATGTAATTCTTCACGAAGTAGAGCACCATGTTGGAGTTGTACATGGTAGTTTCACCGTAACAATCCTGCGCGAAGCAATAATTGTCGTACCATGGTTTCATTATTTCTATCAATTCGTCAACAGTATGGCGGAAAGGACTGTTCGTTGAATAGTAAGTCAGCATTTCGCGCACTTCTTCTTCGGTGAACCCCATCATTTGGTTAAATTGAGGGGTAAGTGAGTAGTTTGTGCCGATGTTGAAGCCACTCGTCAGGTCATCCATCGTTACGGGGCTTACGCCGGTGATGAAACAACGCTCTATGCTGGAATAAGTTCCTGCCTTCACCTTATTGAAGAAAGCACGCAGATAACCTTCGCCATGCGTTTCATCAGTGTAGCGGTGCAAACTTTCCGCATCGGAAAGGATGGCGTTGGTGAAGTGGTCGTATTCGTCGATGAAGAGATACATTTTCTGTCCGGCACGTTCGCACTCCGAAACCAAATAGTCCAGTTGGTTGACAGCCCCGTCCTTTTCGTCCAATCGTTCTCTGATACCTTGTGGCAGGAGGTCAGAATAGACTTCACAGAAGAAGTCGAAGCGGATTTGGCAATGTGCATCCAGTCCTTTTCGATAATCGTTCAGTTCGCCGGTGATACCTGAAAAGTTGAGGTAAAGCACCAGATAGCTGTTGCGGTTTGCTGTGGGATGCTTCCCAATGTAGAGGTCGCCGAATAAGTCGTTGAACTTATCGCGGGTACGCACATCGTAGTAGTGTTGCAGTACGTTCAGCGTGAGGCTTTTGCCGAAGCGGCGGGGACGGATGAAGAAAAAGAACCGGTCTGCCTGCTCTATCATAGGAATGAAGCGGGTTTTGTCTACATAATAATAGTCTTCGCGGCGGATGACTGCGAAGTTCATCATACCGTAAGGCAAACGCTTTCTGTTGGGTACTATATATTCCATTGGATCCATCTTCTGTCCTCCTGCTGATTTCTTATTTAACAACTTGCTTCTTTAGCGTTAACGACACAAAGATAGTAAAAGTTCTTGTTGGGTACGAGGCATCCTCAAAAAAGTATTGGAAAAACTCATTCACACAAAGAACTACAGCCCTGACAAAGCTATTCTGAAACAGCAGTGAAGTGGCGGAAATAATTCTCGAGGTTAGCTTGTATATATTGAAAGATACTGTATTTTTGTGCAGAACTAAAAAAAGAACAGACTATGTTGGACATTATTTTGATTGTAATTAGTGCCCTTTGTATGATAGCCGGGTTAGCAGGTTGTATTCTGCCGTTTCTTCCCGGTCCGCCTATTGCTTATGTGGGGTTGATCATTCTGCACTTCACGGATAAGGTACAATATTCTACGACACAATTAATCGTATGGTTATTGATTGTAGCTGTTTTGCAGGTATTGGATTATTTCACTCCGATGCTGGGAAGTAAATATAGTGGCGGTAGTAAATGGGGGAATTGGGGATGTATCATAGGAACTCTTGTCGGTCTTCTTTTCTTGCCTTGGGGGATTATTCTCGGTCCGTTTCTAGGAGCGGTGATTGGTGAACTATTAGGAAATAAAGAGTTCTCGCAGGCACTCAAATCAGGTGTGGGCTCTTTACTCGGATTTATATTCGGAACTTTACTGAAGTTCGTTGTCTGCGGTTATTTTTGCTATCAATTTATCATAGGTCTTATTCGGTAACCTATTTGATGTTGTAAAACATTCGTAAGAATAACCTATCTATTGCCTTTACATAGAGTACTAAATCGATGTGTGTTCGTCTTTATTGAAGTAGCACATTGAGGTAGTACCATGAAAAAGACTTTTACTTATCTTTCTTTTATCATTTTCTTGGGGTGGTTTCCCTCGCTTTTTGCGGGAGAAATTTATGTATCCCTGCAGGGGAATGATAAGAATCCCGGGACAAAGGAAGCCCCGTTTAATACATTAAACCGGGCAATCAAGCAGGCTCGTGAATGGCGTAGACTAAATTGGCCGGAAGTAGCCGGAGGAATTTATATTCGTTTGGAAGAGGGTGTTTATGCCCAGCGCAATTCTCTGTTTCTTCGTCCGGAAGATAGTGGGACACCCGATTCTCCAACAGTGATTTGTGCAGTAGATGGGGCTCATCCTGTGATTAGTGGTGGAGTTGCTGTTACGGGGTGGAAGCGTGGATGTAATCATCCGGCAGTTCCTGAAAAGCTAAAGCAGAAGATATGGTCGGCAGAGGCTCCCCTAATAGGAAATAGAAGAGTAGAAACCCGGCAAATGTGGGTGAACGGTCATAAAGTTCAAAGAGCTGCGCAATTTCCTGACGGAGGATTGGAACGAATGATTGACTTCAATCCGGAAGAGCAGACAATTACGATCCCCGTTTCTCAAAGTGTAAATCCGGAAAGACTTCAAAATGCCGGTCAACTGGAAATGATTGTCCATCAACGCTGGGCAATTGCTATTTTGCGTGTGAAAAGTATAGACGCGAAAGACGGACAGGCTGTAGTTCGCTTCCATGAACCTGAAAGTCACCTAGAGTTTGCGCATCCCTGGCCGCAACCCGTCATCGGAGGAGAGAAAGGAAATTCTTCCTTTTGCCTGACCAATGCACTGGAATTGCTGGACCAACCCGGTGAATGGTTTCAGGAATATCCTTCCGGCACGATTTACTATTATCCGCAGGCAGGCGAAAATATGGAAACAGCTGAAGTGATTATCCCTGCCTTGGAAACTTTAGTGACCATAGACGGTACATTGTCCCGTCCGGTAAAGCATATACAATTTAACGGAATTACTTTTGCGCATACCTCCTGGATGCGTCCTTCTTTTCAGGGACACGTCACCTTGCAAGGGGGATTTCCTTTATTGGATGCCTATAAACTACAAGAACCGGGGCTTCCGGAAAAAGCGGAACTGGAGAACCAAGCCTGGATCACCCGTCCCGAAACAGCGATACGTGTAAGAGGTGCCGAGCATATTGATTTCAAGCATTGCACCTTCCGTCATTTATCGTCCACCGGACTGGATTATGAATGGGCCGTTACAGCATCGAGCGTCGAAGATTGTCAATTTACGGATATTGGAGGAACGGCTTTACTGGTCGGTGCATTTCCGGACGGAGGATTTGAGACGCACATTCCTTTTATTCCTGCTGACGTACGGGAATTATGTTCCCATATTACTATCAGAAACAATTTCATCAGTAATGTGACTAATGAAGACTGGGGATGTGTAGGTATCGGCGCCGGATATGTCAGAAACATGGATATTTCTCATAATGAAGTCTGCCATCTGAACTATTCAGGGATTTGTGTAGGCTGGGGATGGACATCGCTGGAGAGCGGAATGTGCAACAACCGGATAGAAGCAAACTATGTACATCACTTTGCCCGTCGGCTATACGATGCAGGCGGTCTGTATACTCTTTCCAACCAGCCGGGTTCCGTCATGCGAAATAATCGGATCGAACATTTAATCGAAGCCCCCTACGCTACGAATGACCGTGCTTTTTATATCTATCTGGATGAAGCTACGGACGGATATACAATGGAAAACAACTGGTGTCCCGCTGAACGTTTTGATTCGAACCGCCCCGGGAAAAAGAACGTGTGGAAGAATAACGGGCCTCAAGTGGCGGACAGTATTAAATACAAAGCCGGAAGAATAAAGCAAGATTGAAACAAATCAATGGATTAACATAGTCATCAATGTACTAGTATAGCAATCAATAAACTAATGTAATAATCATTAGAGCTAAACTAGTATGGTAATCATTCAAACTAATCTGATAATTATAGTAATCAATAAACGATATTTAATCAATAAAATAGATGAAACCAACGAACTATCACTTATTTGATTTCCTTGATTTCGATACCGAGTTATCAAGGAATGAGTCGCTTTGGAAAGCATACAAGCCAACGGCTGTTTATGAAAAGGAAGGAGATATTTACGTAACAGTTCCCTTTCAGAAGCAAAAGCTGGCTAACGATATGATGGCGGATACCGATGTTCCCCAGGAGGAATATACGTTAATCATCCGTCAGTATAACATCGGCATCACCCGCCTGTTTCTTGGCTTCGGTGATTATGTACTGACAGATGAGTCGGAAATGCTGCAATTCAGTGACCGGATTCAGAAAGTGCCCCTGTTTATAAAAGAACAAAAAGGAAAATGGATTCTTTCGACGGAGGACGGAACGAAGCGTGCCGTTATCAATGTGGAAGAGCCTCTATTAGACCGATGGAGCGAATTGCTTCCCGACCCTCAAGAAACGCTTGACATCACTTTATACCCTGACGGAAAGCGTGAAATCCGCTTGTCAGCCTACGACCATTTTTCGCCTCCCCGCTACGATGCGCTACCTGTTGCCTTTTGCAAACGCGACGGTCGGAAAGAACGTGCAACGCTTTCTTTTGAATGTAAGCCCGATGAATGTTTTGCCGGAACAGGGGAACGCTTTGCCAAAATGGACTTAAGCGGACAGACTTTCTTCCTGAAAAACCAAGATGGGCAAGGAGTCAATAATCGGCGTACTTATAAGAATATTCCTTTCTACCTCTCCAGCCGGATGTATGGAACATTCTATCACACCTGTGCCCATAGCAAGCTGTCACTGGCCGGGCATTCCACCCGCTCCGTACAGTTTCTAAGCGACCAGGCATTGCTGGATGTATTTGTAATAGGCGGTGATACGATGGAAGATATTCTTCGCGGTTATCGTGACCTGACCGGCTATCCGTCTATGCCTCCTCTTTGGAGTTTTGGCGTTTGGATGAGCCGGATGACTTATTTCAGTGCCGACGAAGTAAATGAGATCTGCGACCGTATGCGTGCCGAACATTATCCCTGCGATGTCATCCATCTGGATACCGGATGGTTCAAGACCGACTGGCTGTGCGAATGGAAATTCAACGAAGAACGCTTTCCCGATCCCAAAGGGTTCATCGGGCGGTTGAAAAAGAACGGCTATCGTGTCTCTTTATGGCAACTTCCATACGTTGCGGAAAATGCAGAGCAGATTGATGAAGCCAGAGCCAATGATTATATAGCCCCATTGACCAAACAACAAGCGACCGATGGTTCCAACTTCTCCGCCCTGGACTATGCCGGAACCATTGACTTCACTTACCCAAAGCAACCGAATGGTATAAAGGACTGCTGAAGAATCTGCTGGATATGGGAGTGACCTGCATCAAAACCGATTTTGGAGAAAACATCCACATGGATGCCCTCTATAAAGGCATGAAACCTGAATTGCTGAACAACCTGTATGCATTGCTTTATCAGAAAGCCGCCTACGAAATAACAAAAGACGTAACCGGTGACGGCATCGTATGGGCACGCTCGGCATGGGCGGGATGCCAGCGCTATCCGCTGCATTGGGGAGGCGACTCATGCAGCTCATGGGATGGAATGGCAGGTTCGCTGAAAGGCGGTCTGCATTTCGGTCTGTCGGGCTTTGCCTTCTGGAGCCATGATGTCCCCGGATTCCATACCTTGCCCAATTTTATGAACTCAATCGTAGCGGATGACGTCTATATGCGTTGGACCCAATTCGGCGTATTCACATCGCATATCCGTTATCACGGAACCAATAAGCGTGAACCCTGGCACTATCCGGCCATAGCTCCGTTGGTGAAAAAGTGGTGGAAATTGCGTTATTCGCTCATTCCATACATCGTAGAACAAAGTAAACTAGCCATAGAAAGCGGCTATCCGCTCTTGCAGGCACTCATTCTGCATCATCCGGAAGATAAACTTTGTTGGCATGTGGATGATGAATACTACTTCGGCAATGATTTCCTGGTAGCTCCGGTGATGAACAGCGAGAACCATCGGGATATCTATCTTCCCGAAGGAAAATGGGTGAACTTCTTTACGGGAGAACGTCTGGAAGGAGCATGCTGGCTGAAAGACGTATACGTTCCATTGGAAGAAATGCCCGTATATGTGCGTGCAAATGCCGTGATCCCCATCTATCCGGAAGACGTGGACTGTACGGATGAGATGGATTTAAGCAAGAGCATGGCTTTACGCATAGATAATGATTATAAAGGATTTTGGACTATGATAGATTGTGGTAGAAAATTAATTAATTTAGTATAGTATGAAAACATGGAAGAGTAATTTAGAAGAAACAAAACAACGTTATATAAATTGGTGGAACCATAAAGGAATCATTCTCAATATGTGGGAACATTTCCAGGAAGGAGTGCAACCACATGCAGAGATAACGCCTCCCGCACCGGCAAAAGACCTGTCACAAAAGTGGTTCGACCCTCAATGGAGAGCTGAATATCTGGACTGGTACGTAGCGCACAGCAGTCTGAAAGCGGATATTCTTCCGGTTGCGAATACCCAACTGGGTCCCGGTTCTCTAGCCGCCATTTTAGGCGGAGTGTTTGAAGGCGGGGAAGACACCATTTGGATTCATCCCAACCCGGATTTCACCGATGAAATAGTTTTTAACCCCGAACACCCGAACTGGATTCTTCATAAAGAACTCCTGAAAGCCTGCAAAGCGAAAGCCAACGGACACTACTTTGTCGGTATGCCCGACCTGATGGAAGGACTGGATGTCCTGGCCGCACTGAAAGGAACGGATAGGGTATTATTGGACACAGTGATGCAGCCCGAAGTGCTGGAACAGCAAATGCAGCAAATCAATGATATCTATTTCAAAGTCTTTGATGAACTTTACGACATCATCCGTGAAGGAGACGAAATGTCCTTCTGCTATTTCTCTTCATGGGCACCGGGAAAGATGAGCAAGCTTCAAAGCGATATCTCCACCATGATCAGTCAGGATGATTATCGCCGGTTTGTGCAACCTTTTATTCGTGAACAATGTCAGAAGATTGATTATACCCTTTATCATCTGGACGGCGTAGGCGCCATGCATCACCTGCCCGCCCTTCTTGAAATTGAGGAACTGAATGCCATTCAATGGACTCCGGGCGTGGGCGAACCACAAGGAGGATCTCCCAAATGGTACGATCTGTATAAGAAGATTCTGGCAGGCGGAAAGAGCGTGATGGCTTGCTGGGTGACATTAGACGAACTAAAACCTCTATTGGATCATATCGGTGCGGACGGTGTGCATCTGGAAATGGATTTCCATAACGAAAAGGAAGTGGAGCAGGCCATGCGGATTGTTGAAGAATATACCGGTTCTTCTACCGCTGTAAATACCAATGAACATCAACAGGATGCCGACTTGGCAGCTACCGGACAGGAACGTATTTGTATACGGGAAGAACAACACCAGGAAGAGGATAAACTGAAACCTCTGTATGAAGCCATTGTTGCCGGGAAACTGGAACCTGCGGTTGAAATCACCCGACAAGCCATTGCGGAAGGAGTAGCTCCCCAAATGATTATCAATAATTATATGATTAAAGCAATGGGCGAAGTGGGACAACGCTTCCAGGACGGAAAAGCGTTCGTGCCCCAACTGCTGATGGCAGGACGTGCCATGAAGGGAGCTTTGGAACTTCTGAAGCCTTTATTGGCAGGAAGTGCTTCCACTACAATCGGTAAGATTGTCATCGGTACAGTGAAAGGAGATCTCCATGATATTGGTAAAAACCTGGTGGCTTCCATGCTGGAGGGGTGCGGCTTTGAAGTCATAAATATTGGTATTGATGTGACTTGTGACAAGTTTGTGGAAGCTGTGAAGGAAAACCATGCTGACATCTTGTGCATGAGCGCATTGCTGACTACTACCATGACGTATATGAAAGAGGTTATTCAGGCATTGGAAGAGGCCGGTATTCGTAATCAGGTGAAAGTGATGATTGGCGGAGCACCCGTCAGTCAGGGGTTTGCTGACGAAATCGGTGCGGACGGATATAGTGATAATGCGAATACAGCCGTAGCAGTTGCCAAAGAACTGATTGGAAATAAAAAATAGAATAAAAAGGCACGGATTACACGGATCAACACGGCTCTTAATCACATAGCCTATTAAAACCGTGAAATCCATGTAATCCTTGCCTAAAAGAAAATTAGATTTAAACTTACGTTACTTATTTAATACTTGAATTATGCATGTGAAATTCTTAGAGACATTAGATTGGAGTATTCTGATTGCCTACTTCCTTATTTTGATAGCTATTGGTATATGGGCAAGTTCTAAACGAAAAAAGGGGAGTAGTCTTTTCCTTGCGGAGAATTCGTTGAGATGGTATCATATCGGCTTTTCCATGTGGGGGACGAATGTGGGACCTTCCATGTTGATAGCTTCCGCAAGTGCCGGATTTACTACTGGTATTGTTTCGGGGAATTATGCCTGGTATGCATTTGTCTTTATATGTCTGCTTGCTTTTGTCTTTGCTCCCCGATATTTGGGTAGTCGCATCACGACATTGCCCGAATTTATGGGAAAACGTTTCGGACAATCTACCCGTAACATCCTTGCCTGGTATACCATTATTACCATTCTTATTTCATGGCTTGCATTGACTTTATTTGCCGGTGGAGTCCTGATCCGTCAGGTCTTCGATATTCCTATGTGGCAATCGGCATTGCTGTTACTTGTCATCTCCGCTTTCTTCACGATGCTCGGCGGACTGAAAGCTGTGGCCTACACGAATGTATATCAAATGATACTGTTGATTATAGTATCAGCCACACTGGCTATCATGGGAATCTATAAAGTAGGTGGTGTAGGAGCACTGGTGGATGCCGTTCCGGCTGATTACTGGAATCTTTTCCATCCAAATGATGACCCGGCTTTTCCTTGGCTACCTATTATCCTGGGTTATCCTATTATGGGAGTTTGGTTTTGGTGTACGGATCAGTCGATGGTGCAACCGGTTCTTGCTGCCAAGAATCTCAAAGAAGGACAGATGGGAACCAACTTTACCGGATGGTTGAAAATATTAGATGTACCTCTTTACATTCTTCCCGGCATTATCTGCCTCGCTTTATTCCCACAATTGGAGAATCCCGATGAGGCTTACATGACAATGGTGACTCATCTGTTCCCGACAGGAATGGTCGGCTTGGTATTGGCTGTATTGACAGCAGCATTGGTAAGTACTGTCGGCTCTGCATTGAATGCATTAAGTACGGTATTCACGATGGATATCTATGTGAAGAAAATCCGACCGCAGGCCAAACAAAGAGAGATTATCAGAGTGGGACAAGTGGTTACGGTAGTCGGTGCACTGATTTCTGTGATAATAACCATAGCGATCGACAGCATCAAGGGACTGAATCTATTTAATGTTTTCCAGTCTGTACTGGGATTTATAGCTCCTCCGATGGCAGCTGTATTTCTCTTTGGCGTGTTCTGGAAACGCACCACTACTCTGGCAGCTAATATGGCTCTGACATTGGGAACTGTGTTCAGTATCGGAGTGGGAATTTTGTATTTATGGGTATTTCCGGCCGAACAATATAATGCGTGGCCTCATTTTATGCTGCTTTCTTTCTATTTATTCGTTATCATCGGAATAAGCATGGTAGTAGTCAGCCTGTGGGATAAGTCTCCGCAACTGGGAACCTTGAATATGGAAAAGATAGAGGACAAACCTGCACGAATTGTTCTTATCCTATGGGGACTGCTTATTGTAAGCATGATTGGACTTTACATCTTCTTCAATGGTCACTAGTTTTTATTCACCACAGAGGGCACAGGGGCTTTTATTATTAGATAATAATCTCTGTGCCCTCTGTCGTCCTCTGTGGTGAAACTATTTTCTACGGAAACAATTTTCGAATGTACACAGTCCGCAAGTATATTCCAGCTTACGGACATGAGAACCCACTCCAATAATACCACTTACAGATTTGATGGGAATCATCAGACTGGAATCAGTCAACTGAATACCACAAGGCGAAGCAACCGGAAATAAGGAGAATAGTTTTTGTTGTTCCGATACGTGCCATCCGCAATAACCGGGGCTGTACCTATTAGTGTGTTTCCAACCTCTTTTTTCGATAAATACAGCCAACTCCTCTTCCATGCAATCAGCAGCCTTTTCTGCAATGATGCTCCCCAATGAATCTGCTATATATATTTTCACCATGTCATCCTCTTGCTGGAGGAGATGTTGGAACTCCTCAAATTCAACTCCGGCAGTTGCGGTAAAAAAGGCAAAAGCTTCCGAACCCCGTAATTGGCGGGTAATGGTTTTACCGATTGAGAGAACCGTATCTTTTACTGTCAATGTTGCTTTTTCGGTGTCGAGCAGTCCATCGGCGATGAAAAAGAAAAAACGGGGACGAAGAAGGGGAGTGGTACGGTCCAGTAAAGTATTTATTTCCTCTATAACCATTCCATCCGGCATAGAATCTTTATATCCCATCGCCTCGTAAATTTCGAGTGATGGGATCTGTAGTTTCTGATAAGTGAGTTCCTGTTCAAACATTATTGAATTCTTCCAATGCGGCATAAAATGCGTCTATATTTGCTGAAGGTGTGAGGGGTGGAATATCACAACCACTTGACAATACGAAGTTGGGATATGCACGAGTAGCTTCTAATAGTTGCAAAGTCGCTTCTTTCATAGTTTCCGGGCCTGCCATCTTGAAAAGACTCACCGGGTCCAGATTTCCCATTGCCAGTGCATCGGTCGGAACCTCTTTCAACGCTTCCTCCATCTTAATTTTATTCCCGAAGTGGTAAGCGGCTGCACCGGTATAAACCATCGCTTGCGTGCAATTCCCTGTGTTTCCGCAATTATGAAGTACTACGGCAAAGTGATCATCCTGTACCTTCTCTACTATTTCTTTCACAAATAAAGAAGAATATTGCAGGCAATCTTCGTTGGATAACAATCCCGCAGCAGGTTCAGCCATGATTACACCGTTCACACCGGTTGCTTTCAATGCCATACAATAGCGGGTGATGAAATCACTGCATTTTCTTAACAACGTATTGGCTGCATCGGGATTAATATAAATCAGCATCATGATTTCCGACATATCATACAAACGTCCGGCCAGCGAATAAGGACCGATGCAACCGGCAAAAACCGGGCGGTCTGTAATATTTCTGGCTGTCAGCATATTTGCTTTCAGATACTGGGGGATTCTTCCTTTATTCAACGCCGGAACTTCCAGCTTTTCAATAGCAGCTTCATCCGCCAGTAAACGGCCGGACACACTGGGCACCTCATTTTTCGGAAAGATAATCTCTGCCCCGAAAGCTTCCGCTTCTACCGTCAGATCCATGATAACGGTTGCTGCCGCAGCCGGATACTTGTCACAAAGAGCTTTGATAGCCTCATAATGAACCTGTCCGTTTGTTACCGCATCATGCACCGTTTTCCCGATAAATTCGATACCCGGATGTGTCATGATCGGAATTGCAATCGTTTCCTTACGTTGGATCGTTTGGCAGATCCATTCTTTCATATTCAGTTTACCCATAATTTCAGTTTTTAATATCGTCTTGTAATAAAGACGAAGTTGCTCTTCTTTTGTAATCTCGTATATGATAAAATCTTATACCGGTATAAAAATAAAGCTGTCCTTCAAAAAGAAGAACAGCTTTACACCTATTTGATTTATCTTCGAGCTTTATTTTACCGGAATCTTATCAATACGGTTCTGATGGCGTCCGCCGTCAAATTTGGTAGAGAAGAACTCTGTCAAAATCATGTCCGCTTCTTCAGTGCTGATGAAGCGTCCCGGCATAACGAGTACATTAGCGTCATTGTGCTGACGAGCCAGGTGTGCGATTTCTGCATTCCAGCAGAGAGCGGCACGAACCCCTTGGTGCTTGTTCAGCGTCATATTGATTCCGTTTCCACTGCCGCAGATAGCGATACCGGGATAACATTCTCCCGATTCCACTGCAAGAGCCAGCGGATGAGCATAATCCGGATAGTCTACGCTTGCGGTAGAGTTAGTTCCGAAATCCTTGTAAGCCCAGCCTTTTGCTTCCAGCCAGCCGCGAACATATTCTTTCAGTTCAAAACCGGCATGGTCGCATGCTAATCCGATTGTTTTCATTAGAGCATTGCTTTTACTTGGTTATATACGTTCTCGGCAGTAAATCCAAGTTTCTCATCCAATACTTTGTAAGGAGCTGAGAAACCGAAAGATTCCAATCCCCAAATTTTACCGTGGCAACCTACCAGACCTTGAAGAGTGACAGGCAGACCGGCAGTCATACCGAAAATCTTCGCATCTGCCGGAAGGATAGCTTCCTGATATTCTTTCGGTTGGTTGCGGAACAGACCTTCAGACGGAGCAGATACAATGCGTACCTTCACGCCATCCTTGCGAAGCAACTCTGTACCGGCTACCAAAGTAGACACTTCGGAACCTGAAGCTACCAGGATTACATCCGGGTTTTCATCAGAACCTGCTACAATGTAAGCACCCTTGGCTGCCTGTTCGTAATCTGTTCCTGCCGGTAAATTGGCAATATTCTGACGAGAGAAGATCAAACCTGTCGGAGTAGACATATTTTCCATAGCAAGTTTCCAAGCAATTGTTGTCTCTTCTGCATCTGCCGGACGGAGAACCAACATGGAGTTGTGTCCTTTGTGGTTTTTCAGTTTTTCCATCAGACGGATCTGAGCTTCTTGTTCTACCGGTTCATGAGTAGGACCATCTTCACCTACGCGGAATGCATCATGAGTCCAGATGAACTTCACAGGCTGTTCCATCAGAGCAGCCATACGTACGGCAGGTTTCATGTAGTCGGAGAATACGAAGAAGGTACCGCAAGCAGCGATCACACCACCGTGGAGAGACATACCGATACAGATACAAGCCATTGACAATTCAGATACACCTGCCTGGAAGAATGCTCCGCTGAAATCACCTTTCTTGAAAGCATGCGTCTTTTTCAGGAAGCCGTCAGTCTTATCAGAGTTTGAAAGGTCGGCCGAAGCAACGATCATGTTTTCTACCTGTGTAGCAAGAGCGCCCAGTACGGTAGCTGATGCAGCACGTGTAGCGCTACCTGCTTTTTGCTCGATAGCTGCCCAGTTTACTTCGGAGCTTTACCAGAGAAGAAGAGTTCGAGTTTTGCAGCCAGTTCCGGGTTTGCTTTCGCCCATGCAGCTTTCTTTGCATATTTTTCAGCTACAATTTTCTTCAGCTCTTCTGCTCTTTTTGCATACAGTTCGGCTACTTCCGGGAATATAACGAACGGGTTAGTAGGATCACCACCCAGATTCTTGATGGTATTTACGTAAGCGTCACCACCCAGAGGAGCACCGTGTGTCGCACAGTTAGCTTCGTAGCTGCTGCCATCTGCCTTGCGTGCACCTTTACCCATTACGGTATGACCGATAATCAGAGTAGGACGTTCATTTTCAGCCTGTGCTTCTTTGATTGCCGCACGGATTTCGTCAGGGTCATTACCGTTGATATTAAGTACGTTCCATCCCCATGCTTCATATTTCATGGCAGTGTCTTCAACGGTTACATCTTTCGTTTCTGTAGAAAGCTGAATATCGTTGGAATCATAGAACATAATCAGGTTGTCCAATCCCAGTGCACCGGCAATACGTCCGGAACCTTGAGAGATTTCTTCCTGAATACCACCGTCAGAGATGTAAGCGTAAATGGTCTGATTCATCACCTCGTCGAAACGGGCTTTCAAGAATTTAGCTGCGATAGCGGCACCTACTGCGAAAGTATGTCCTTGTCCCAGCGGACCGGAAGTATTTTCGATACCACGCATGATGTCTCGTTCAGGGTGTCCCGGAGTGGGGCTGTCCCATTGGCGGAATTCCTTCAGCTCGTCCAGTGTGAATTTACCTGTCAATGCCAACGGAGAGTAGAGCATCGGTGACATGTGACCCGGATCCAGGAAGAAGCGGTCACGACCTTCCCATGCAGGATTTTCGGGATCATACACCAGAAACTCAGAGAAGAGTACATTCACAAAATCGGCACCGCCCATGGCACCGCCCGGGTGACCGGAATTAGCTTTCTCAACCATAGAGGCAGCGAGGATACGGATATTATCCGCTGCACGATTCATAAGTTTGTTATCGTTCATATCATTAAAATTTAATTGATTTCTGTCAGATTGTTCGCAAAGATAACTCTTTATGTGGATTTAACAATCCAAAAGAGCTATCTTTTTTATCGACAATTTTACGGTCTTCTTGTTTGTGATACAATAAGTAATTGCTCTAAAATTACTGTAACTCTAAAGTAACAATGGACTTAGCAGGAAGTTTTACCTTCATTGTACCTTTATTGATTTTTACCTCTTTGAAAGGTGCCGGTTTTACAATATTAGGGTTTTTCAAAAGAATTGTAATCGGTCAGTTTGGAAGCGGTCAGAATTTCTCCGACAGCTTTCTTGGCTTTCGTATCACCCAGATTGATGGTGATTTCCTGCGCTTCATCAGCATCTACATTGGAAAGAGAAATATGGATCACCCCATCTTTATTTTTGGAAGCTGTGGCGCTCACCATCGGTACAGTGCGGTTATCACGTACACTTATCTTTTCGCAAGTCAGGTCGATAGGAAGATAAGTGGCATCCTGATGTACTTTATACATCTTGAAGACATAATAAGTAGGCGTCAACACCATTTCTTTGTCTTTTGTCAGAATCATCGATTGAAGTACGTTGACAATCTGTGCGATATTTGCCATCTTCAAGCGGTCTGTATATTTGTGGAATACATCAAGACTTAAAGAAGCCACGAAAGCATCACGCAACGTGTTTTGCTGATACAGATGTCCTTTGATGGTTCCGGGTTCCTCATCCCACCAGGTTCCCCATTCGTCCAGTAAGAGAGCGATTTTCTTGTCCTTGTCATATTTGTCCATGATGGCACAATGTTTCTTGAGTACATCTTCCACTTCCAGACATTTGCCCATCGTCCAGTAATAATCATCCTTGTTGAATTGAGTGGCTGATCCTTTGCTGCCACTCCATCCGGTTACGGTATAATAGTGTAGAGAAAGACCGTCCATACGATGCCCTATGCGATTCATCAATACATCTGTCCATTTGTAATCATAGTCACTTGCGCCACTGGCAATCTTGAACAGACGGTTGCCGTCATAATTGCGGCAATAAGTAGAATAACGACGATATAAGTCTGCGTAATATTCCGGACGCATGCTGCCACCGCACCCCCAGCTTTCATTTCCTACGCCGAGATATTTCAATTTCCATGCTTTGTCGCGACCATTCTTACGGCGAAGGTTAGCCATAGGCGAGTCTCCGTCAGAAGTCATATATTCCACCCATTTAGCAAGCTCTTCCACTGTGCCGCTACCTACATTTCCACTTACATAAGGCTCACAATCCAGCATTTCGCAAAGGTTGAGGAACTCATGTGTACCGAAACTGTTGTCTTCAATCGTTCCGCCCCAGTTGTTATTCACCATCTTCGGACGGTTTTCTTTCGGACCGATGCCGTCCATCCAATGATACTCATCGGCAAAGCAGCCACCCGGCCAGCGTAGAACGGGAACAGCCAAGTCTTTTAATGCATTGAATACGTCCGTGCGGTATCCTTTGATATTAGGAATATCCGAATTTTCGCCTACCCAAAGACCACCGTAGATACATGAACCCAGGTGTTCGGCAAATTGACCGTAGATTTCCTTCGGGATAATTTCTTTGCCTTGGTCGGCATGTACGGTTATGGTAGCACTCTTTTGCGCGGAAAGAGATACTGATGCTGCCAGAAAGGCCGTGCTGACTAATAGTTTTGCTTTCATAAATGGTATTTGTTTAATGATTATATAGATGTTTGATTTTGATGATGGTTATTTCTTTTTGAACGTTTATTTTAGTAAACGCACTTCGTAAATTGCAGGTGTCCATTCCGTTCCGTCAGGGATGAAACGTATTGGACAGCTACCTGTATTCAGTTTTTGAGGCAGGACATAAGAAAGGGTGATAAAGCCATCTTTATCCGCTTCACTGATAGTCGGATGAACAGCCAACTTTTCGTTATTCAAAAGAATAGCCACTTTATTGCGGTCATCTTTCCGTACCGTAATCAGGAGGCGGCTTGCTTCTTCTTTCACTTTCAACTGATAGCCGAACCAACCTTTGGCACGTCGGAAATGCCGGTCTTTATTCGTCCCTGTTTCTGCCTGCTCATACTGGATGCCATGGTCAGATTCCGGTTGCTGTTCACCAGGGAAGATAAGGTCAATGGTTTGATTAGCCAATTCTGTTGCTTTTCGTTCAGCCGTTGCCATCTCTTCCTGAATCGCTTTAAACTGCTCTTCGCTTGCCTGCCGGAAATAAACGGCATAACGGGAATTATGCAGGCGGAAGAACGGAACGAGTTCCAATGCCTTGTCTTGTGCAGGATAAACCTCTCCGTTATAGCTGAAAGTAATCCGGCTATTCTGTTCTTTCTGAAGAGACTTGCAGATTGAATCTGGATTTCCTATCAGCATCGGAACTTCTTGCAGAGGAATTTGTTTGCCATGAGCGATATGTCCGCCACGACTGTCATCGGCATATAAACCGTCAAGATGTTCAGTGCCTGTGGAAGCTGCAAGAACGATCGGACCATATAAGAAAGCATAATAATCTTTCTTGTCGGGAATTTGTTCCACGCTGACTTTCATAGGCAAGTGGAAAGTAATGACATCCCCTTTTTCCCATTTGCGGGGAGAGAGGAAGATACTGGTTACCTTTTGCCATAACGAACATTTTCTTTTTCCATTGATGCTGACGCTATATCCTTTGGATTGGTTCGCCCATTCCGGAATACGTATCATTAAAGTACGTTTTTTCTTAGGCGCTTCATCTATTCGCAAAGTTACCTTGCCGTCATCGGGGAAACGGGTTTCCTGTGTCAAAATAATGCCTTGCTCTTTCCAGGTCAGTTGTGAAGGAATGAAGAGATTGACATAAAGAGTGTCTTTCCGATACGCATAGATAAATTCACCGTATTTGGTGTGATTCTCCAATCCGGAACCGACGCAACACCACATGGATGTTTCCGGTTGCGAATAAACGCGGTAGTGTCCCAGACGCATAGGGGTGAAGTAAACAAATCCACCTTTATCCGGCTCTTGTGACGCTAGAATATGATTGTAAAGCGCACGTTCGTAATAGTTTACGTAGTTGGGATCAGGTTCGTTTGTTTGATTCGGATTATGAGAATTCTGATAAAGCATTTTGGTCAGCCGGAGCATGTTGTAAGTATTACAAGTCTCCGGTCCCTGAACGTCGTTCAGCATGGACGTGAAGTTATCCGACGGATGGAAATGTTCGCGTACACTATTTCCTCCGATGCAGACAGAACGGTGATTGACTACCGTGTTCCAGAAAAAACGGGCGGCATGATCCCACTCTGCAGCATGATTCCAATTCTTGTCGTCTTGTGAAAGTTCGGCTATTCGCTTGTAGCCGATCACTTTCGGAATCTGTGTGTTGGCGTGCATCCCCGTCAATTTGTCTTCCTCTTTGATAAGCGGGTCGAGGATAAGGTTGTGAGAGAAACGGCGTGCCAGTTCCAGATACTTCTTGTCGCCTGTGATTTCGGCCACGTCAGCGAACGTTTCGTTTAATCCGCCATGTTCGCTACGAAGCATATCCTGCATTTGTTCGTCGCTCAAGCCGGAAGTGATATCGATCATCCAATCTGTAAAAGCGATAAGCATTTGGCGTGCAAGGTCGCTTCCTGCATAGAGATATGCATCCCGCAATCCGGCGTAAGTTTTGTGTATATTATAAAGAGGCACCCATTTGCCGTTAAGGTCGAAACCTCCGGCACGGATTTTTCCTGCTTTTATATCTTTCCAAAGTTGAAGGCTTCCCGGAGTTCCTCCGATGAATCCTGTGCCGACAGTTTGTTGTGCCCGGTGTAACTCATCCAACATATAGTTGAGGCGATTGTAAACAGCAGTATCTCCGGTGGCGGCATACATCATGGACAAGGCAGAAATATAATGTCCGCCGATATGTCCGTCCAATCCGGTATTTTCCCAGTTGGTATAGCTTGGGGCTTTAGGCTTAGTCCTGCTTCACGAAGGAAAGGGGCGAGCAGGCGGTCGGGGTTTAAAGCAAGTATATAATGTAAATCAGTCTGTTGAGCTTGCAGAAACGGACTATCCAATAGTTTCACATTCTGTAGAGGGAAGTAAGATACCTGTGGAGCGTTTTGTGCTTTACCCAGTGAAGTGGACAGGACAAGTGCAAGTATGAACGAGGTGGTTTTCATGATAATAGTCTCCCCATCTCCCTCTCCAAAAGAGGAGAGGGGTGGAGATAATTAATGTTTGTACTTAGTTAGAATTGACTCTTGATAAACAGCGATTTATCGACAATCTTTGATGAACAACAATGGATTGCCGACTGTCAATTATTTAAATTTGACTGCTGCCTCTTCGATAGGCAATCCTGCCTTGTAGCTTTCGATGTATGCGTTAAAGCCGGCTAGATCTTCGGGCGTAGGTGATACCTCGATACCCGCGTCGCCGACAAATACATTTTTATCCAGAAAATCGGCAAGGGATTGTTTCTTTTCATTGTTCACAAGGTAAGAACCCAATAGGGCAATACCCCAGGCGCCGCCTTCACCGGCTGTTTCCATCACAGAAATAGGCGAGTTGATAGCTGCCGCAAGTATTCTTTGGCCTACTCCCTTTGTTCTGAATAGTCCTCCGTGTCCTGTAATTCTGTCTACTTTGACTTTTTCATCGTTGAACAGGATATCGTTGCCAATCTTGAGAACTCCGACCGAGGCATATAAATGAGTCCGCATAAAGTTTGCCAGGCTGAACTTATCATTTGCCGAACGTATAAACAATGGTCTTCCCTCGGCAAGTCCCGTTACAGGTTCTCCTGAAATGTAATTGTATGAGAGGAGACCTCCGCAGTCGGTATCACCGGTGAGGGCAATATTGTAAAGTTTGCTATAGATTTCATCCATATTTACAGGTATACCCAGAAGCTCCTGATATTCCTTGAACAGGTTGACCCATGCGTTGAGATCCGAAGTACAGTTGTTGCAATGCACCATAGCTACGAGGCTTCCGTCAGGAGTGGTAACCATGTCGATCATTTCGTATGGCTTCGACAAATCTTTCTCCAATACAATCATAGAGAATGAAGAAGTACCTGCCGATACGTTGCCGGTGCGTTGTTTGACTGCATTGGTTGCCACCATGCCGGTACCTGCGTCTCCTTCCGGTGGACAGACCGGTATTCCTGCCTTCAAATGACCGGATGCATCGAGCTTTTTACTGCCTTCCGGTGTAAGGACACCGGCGTTTTCGCCTGCCGACAGTACTTTGGGCAAAATATTCTCAAGTTTCCAGTTATATTCTTTAGGAGCAATCAGATTGTCGAACTTATCCACCATTTCAGCAGAATAGTTGTTAGTAGTTGGATCTATAGGAAGCATACCTGATGCATCACCTATTCCCAGCACCTTTTCGCCTGTGATCTGCCAATGCACGTAACCTGCCAGAGTGGTCAGGAAGTCGATTTTATTAACGTGTGCTTCGTTGTCCAGAATAGCCTGGTACAAGTGGGAAATGCTCCACCTCAGAGGGATGTTATAGACAAATAGTTCGGACAAAGCAGCCGCTGCGCGGCCTGTATTGGTGTTTCTCCAAGTACGGAAAGGCACGAGAATTTCCTCTTTTCTCGTTGAATGGCATATAACCATGCATCATGGCGCTGACACCGATGGCAGCCAGAGTCTCGATCTCTATGTCGTATGCATTCTTTACGTTAGTACGAAGATCGGCATAGCAATCTTGCAGCCCTGACCAGATAGCTTCAATGCTATACGTCCAAAGCCCGTCGACTAACTGATTTTCCCAAGTGTGGCTGCCTTGGGCAATAGGCCTGTTTTCCTGGTCGATCAAGACAGCTTTTATTCGTGTTGAACCGAGCTCTATACCCAGAATGGCTTTACCTGCCTCGATGGTTGATTTTGCATCTAATTTCATGTTGAAATCAATATTTTAAGGAATAACGATCATTATAAAAAAATCAAGTTTCGCAAAAACTTAACGAAATAATTAAGCCATGCGAAACTTGAATAATTGTTTTTAGCAAAGTGCTTTATTCAACATATAATAAACCTCATTCATGCGCAGTTCTTTCTTGAAGCAGCTGATTGTGGTATCTTTGTTGATATGTACCATTTCAATCCCTGCGATCTCAGCATAATCTTCCCAATATTCGGCTGTCAGGTCGTAAGAGAAGCAAGAGTGGTGAGTTCCACCGGCGAGAATCCATGCACCTGCACCTACTTCAAAGTCGGGCATCGGAATCCAGAGAGCAGAAGCAACCGGCAACTTAGGCAGCGGTTTCGGCTCGATACATTCTACGTCGTTCACGATCAGACGGAAACGGTTACCCATATCTACAATAGTAGCAGTGCAGCCTGTACCTACTTTTGAAGTGAAGACCAAACGTGCAGTCTGACTCTTGCGGATACCTATACCGAGGAAGTGTACTTCCAGACGAGGTTTGTTGGCGGCGATAAGCGGGCAGACTTCCAACATGTGTGACTGAAGGATAGAGCTGTTAGCACCGTCGAAGTTCAGTGTGTAATCTTCCAGGAATGAACAGCCTTTAGGGAGACCTTGATTCATTACCCATACAGTACGATAAAGAGCAGCCGATTTCCAGTCACCTTCAGCGCCGAATCCATAACCTTCTGCCATAAGGCGTTGAGAAGCCAGTCCCGGGATTTGGTCGAAACCATTATGTTCCAGGTCGCCCAAGTCGTCGAAGTTGGTAGTAAATCCTTTGGCACCTTTGGCTTTCAGGATAGCACGTATAGCCAGTTCAGCCTTAGCAGCATTCCATACTTTCTGGTAAGCTTCAGTTGATTTATCTTCCAGAGAAGCATCGTGATCGTATTCCTTGAAGTAAGTAGCTACCAATGCATCTACCTCTTCATTTTTGATATCCTTGTGATATTCCATCAATTCGCTTACCGGACAGTAATCTACGTGATAACCCATACGTTGCTCGGCTTCTACCTTGTCTCCGTCGGTTACAGCCACATTATTCATCTGGTCGCCGAAACGGATAATCAGCATGTCCTGTGAATCTGCCCAGCCTGCACATACACGCATCCAAACGGCAATCTTATGCAAAGTCTCTTCCTCTTTCCAGTAGCCTACCACTACTTTACGACGGATACGCATACGGGTACAGATATGTCCGAATTCGCGGTCACCGTGAGCTGACTGGTTCAGGTTCATGAAGTCCATATCCATTGTATCCCAAGGAATTTCCTTGTTGAATTGAGTATGCAGGTGCAACAAAGGTTTCTTCAACTGTTGCAAGCCGTGAATCCACATTTTAGCAGGAGAGAACGTATGCATCCAAGTGATAACACCGACACACTTTTCATCATTATTGGCTGCTTTGAAAACAGTCTCCACTTCTTTAGAAGAATTGGCTGTTCCTTTATACACTACTTTTACAGGTAGTTTACCGGATTCATTCAATCCATTTACCATTTCGTTAGAGTGTGCGTCTACTGCGATTACTGCGTCACCTCCGTACAAAAGCTGTGCTCCTGTTACGAACCATACTTCATATTGATCAAATGCGTTCATAATGTTATTGCTTTAATTTTTAATTGTTACTTTTTAATTGATTATTGTCCGTAGTATGCATTCGGACCATGCTTGCGGCTGAAATGCTTTTCTATCAGCAGCGGGTTCATTGTTAAATTCGGATTTACGGTATAAGCGATACTTGCCATTTTAGCTACTTGCTCCATAACTACCGCGTTGTGTACTGCATCCTGTGCGTTTTTTCCCCAGGAGAAAGGACCGTGATTTTTTGACCAGTACTCCCGGTGTATGTACGGGATTCAATCCTTCAAAACGTTTCACAATAACATTTCCGGTTTCCAGTTCGTAGGCCCCTTTTACTTCTGCTTCCGTCATATCCGCTGTGCAGGGGATAGCGTCGTGGAAATAATCGGCATGAGTTGTTCCGATATTCGGAATGTCGCATCCGGCTTGTGCCCATGCGGTAGCATAAGTAGAGTGGGTGTGTACGACTCCTCCGATTTCTGGGAATGCTTTGTAAAGTACTACGTGAGTAGGGGTATCGGAGGAAGGCTTCAGCCGCCCTTCGACGACTTTGCCTTCCAAATCCACTACTACCATATCTTCTGCTTTCATATCATCATAACTTACGCCACTGGGCTTGATTACTACCAGTCCCGTTTCACGGTCGATAGCAGAAACATTGCCCCAGGTGAAGATGACTAATCCATGCTTTACCAACTCAAGATTGGCATGAAATACTTTTTCTTTTAGTTCTTCCAGCATATTGATTATAATTTGAATTTCGGGTCTTTGCGATATGCCCTGCTGTTAAACTTATACAAGGCGGCACCACGTTTGGAACCCAGTTTGTCAATTTTATCAGTCTTTTCTATATAATCCATTTCGGCAACACGTTTGCGGAAATTCCGCTTGTCCATTGCTTCGCCGTAAATGGCCTCGTATAAGCTTTGCAGTTGGGATAACGTAAAGAGCTTCGGCAACAGATTGAACCCGATCGGCTCTACCGATGCTTTCTGTTGCATCAGTTTCCGTGCTTTCTCCACCATTTCAGGATGGTCGAAGATAAGCGGGGGAAGTTCATTTATATTCACCCAGTAGGCATTGTGCTTCTGAACCAGTTTGCGGTCATACTCATTGATGTTGATTAATGCATAGTAAGCAACAGAGATAACCCGTTCTCCCGGATCGCGATCGATAGCTCCAAAAGCTCCCACCTGTTCCATGTAAACGTTTTCTAGTCCGGTAAGCTCATGCAATACACGTTTAGCGGCATCATCCACACTTTCATTGTTTTGTACAAATCCTCCCATCAGTGACCATTCACCCATTGCCGGCTCGAAGTTTCTCTTTAACAATAACAGGCTGATTTCCCCTTCGTAGAAACCGAAAATGATACAGTCTATGCCGACATAGAAGGCCGGATTCGAGCTATAATAAACCTTTTCCCGCCCCTTTTCCAAAGAGGGGGAATTAGAGGTTATCATTGGCTCTTGTGAATTATCTTTATCCATTTAGATTGTGATTTTAGTTATAATAAAACAGTCTTTCCGTAGATAAGGCTATTTTCAGGCTTCTCTTTTAACCCTTCCCTAAGAGGAGGGTTGAAAGAGAAGCTTATTTTTACCAGAAATACCAGTAGAAAGCAGCAGTAATGGCCAGAATAATTACCGTATGAATAATATCCCAGTGATTCCAGCTTGCACGTGTAGCGGCTTTTTGTTCCTTAGTAGCCGTACCGAATACTAGTCCCTGAATCTTTTCTGCAGTTGGAGCTTCTGTTGCCAGACTGACTACGATTACTACAATAATACAGAACAGGAACATCCATCCACAGAAGAATAACCAGTTCATGTCATAGAACAAATATTTGAATGTAGAATCAGCTACTTCACCTGCGTTGCTATAATATACTTTTGCGCCGAGGCGGGTCAACCCGATTACCATGCCGGAGATCAATCCCCACATACCACCCTGGGCGGAAGTACGTTTCCAGCAGATCCCCAGTAAGAAAGCGGCAGCGATACCTGGTGCCAATACAGACTGAACATCCTGCAAGTAAGTATAAAGTACATCACCTACACTACGCATGATAGGAATCCAAAGAATACCTAAAACAACGATTACGATTGTTGCAATCTGACCGATACCCACCAGCTTCTTTTCCGGAGTTTCCGGTTTGAAACGTTTGTAAAAGTCGATAGTAAACAACATGGCTGATGAGTTAAACAGAGATGCAAGGGAACTCATCAAAGCGGCAAGAATACCACATACTACCAAACCTTTCACGCCCGCAGGAAGTAATTTGGCTACTAATGTCGGGAAGGCGGCATCAGCATTTGCTGTTCCGTTAGCCAGCATCGGTAAGAAACCTTCACCACCGGCACCGATATATTTTTGATGTAATGCAAATGCAATCATACCAGGAATCAAGAAAAGGAATACGGGTAGCAGTTTCAGATAAGCACCGAAAATAGTACCACGACGAGCTTCCATTTCATTTTTACCTGAAAGTACACGTTGTACGATGAACTGGTCGGTACACCAGTACCAGAAACCGATAATAGCCGAACCGATCAAAGCACCCAACCAAGGGAAGTTTGCATCATCGTTGCTACGAATCAGGTTAGTCATTGTATCACCGTAATCATTTACAGTAACAGCGCCGCAGACTCTCATCATTTCGTCCCATCCTCCCAGTTCTTTGAAACCGAGCACTAGAATTATTAATGATCCTAGCAGTAGGATAGGGGTTTGAAGAACAGAAGTGTAAAGAACTGATTTCATACCACCGAAGATAGTATAAAGCGCAGTTAACACTACCAGACCGATAGCTGCAATCCAGAAGAAATCAATTCCCCAAAGCTCTTTTATACCGAATACTTGTTGGAATACGAGGCCACCGGCATAAACGTTGGTTGTAAGTGATACCTTTTTTACCTGTTACAGTTCCATCAAGGAAGTTGCCGGTATAAACTTGTATACCCGGTTCGTTGGTATATACTTCCAGAGTGATACCGCTTTCAGGTGAAGTCAGTTTTGCTGCTAATTGAGCAATGTCTCCATTTGTGTTCAGCACCCAATTGTGGTCATAGCCATTTCCGTTTTTCAACTGAACAAAGTCGAAGTTTGTGATGTCTTGTCCTATTGTTTTAGGAGTAGTAAAGTCCATCGGAGTATCTTTCACTGTTACGATTTCTCCAGTGGTCATGAAAGTACTGTCTACCGGAGTGTAATTGTCTGCATTTACATATAAGATATGATCTGTTGCAGCTTTTGAAGGATTACCGGATAAGTTGAAGTAAGAGTGGTTAGTCATGTTGATGACCGTTTTCTTATCTGTAGTAGCGCTATACTTTATATCTATAGCGTTGTCATCTGTCAGTTTGAAAAGAACTTTAGCAGTTACGTTGCCGGGAAAGTTAGAGTCACCGTCCGGTGAGATACGGGTCAGTTCCAGCGTAGTTTCATCAATCGGATTGGCTTCATATACTTGGTATTGCCAGCCTTTAGGACCGCCATGCAAGCAGTGTCCGAAGTTGTTTTGCGGTAATTGGATCGTCTCTCCGTCCAATACGATTCTTCCCTGGTTGATGCGGTTTGCATAACGGCCGATAGAAGCGCCGAAGTCGCTCGGGATGTTTACATAGTCAGCAATGCTGTCGAAACCCAGAACAACGTCCTGCATATTCCCGTTTTTGTCGGGAACCATAATGGAAACAATACGGCCACCGAAGTTAGTAATGCACACTTCCATGCCCGACTTGTTCTTCAAGGTGTAAAGACCTGTTTTGGCATTGTTCACTTCTGTTTGAAAATTCACCGGATTCAGACCGGACAAAGTCAACTCCTGAGCTGGCTTATTATTGCACGCAGATAACATCAATGCGGCAATTCCTGCAAGTAGAAAACTGTTTTTCATGGTTCTATTTTTAATGTAAATGAGATAATTATCCGATTTCACCTGATGGGATGGAAAACGTATGGAAAAGTGTCATTAATGAACGATGGTCCTTTTGAGCGTAATCCGCATTATGTGCGCCTTTCCGACCCCGGACACGCACATAAGCATACCGGATTGGATAACGAAGGTTTCTTCGGCATCGGTGTCAAGAAGGGAGAGGAGTATCGTTTCTCTGTTTGGGCGCGTTTGCCGCAAGGAAGTACGAAAGAAACATTGAGAATCGAACTTGTAGATACCCAATCAATGGGCGAACGTCAGGCACTTGTTGCAGGGAATCTTACGATTGATTCTAAGGACTGGAAAAAATACCAGATGATCTTGAAGCCCGGCAGTACTCATCCGAAATCCGTACTCCGTATTTTCCTTACCTCCAAAGGAACAGTAGATTTGGAGCACGTCTCCCTTTTTCCGGTTGATACCTGGAAAGGACATGAAAATGGGCTTCGTAAAGATTTAGCACAAGCATTGGCGGATATTCATCCCGCTATTCGTAAAGCCTATCCGGATATCAAGATTATTGGAAGCTCCGGTCCGGACTCTGAAGGAAAACAGTTCGAATATCTATGGCCGGAAATGAAACGTCTGAAAGTTGACTTGGTGGATGAACATTTCTATCGTCCCGAAAACTGGTTCCTGAATGAGGGAGCACGCTATGATAACTATGACCGTAAAGGTCCGAAAGTGTTTGCAGGAGAATATGCTTGTCATGGTAAGGGTAAGAAATGGAACCATTTCAATGCCGCTCTGCTTGAAGCCGCATTTATGACCGGATTGGAGCGCAATGCGGATATTGTGCACATGGCCACTTATGCTCCTTTGTTTGCTCATGTGGAAGGATGGCAATGGCGTCCGGATATGATCTGGTTTGATAATCTCAACTCTGTCCGTACCGTAAGTTACTATGTACAGCAACTCTACGGACATCACAAGGGCACTAATGTACTTTCTTTGACGATGAATAAGAAGCCTGTAACGGGTGCCGAAGATCAGAACGGACTGTTTGCGAGTGCGGTCTATGATAAGGATAAGAGCGAAATCATAGTAAAGGTTGCCAATACTTCTGATAAAGTCCAGCCTCTGTCATTGAAGTTTGAAGGATTGAAGAAACAGGATGTATTGTCTGACGGTCGTTGCATCAAGCTGCGTTCAGCCGATCTGGATAAAGATAATACAATTGAGCAGCCGTTTGCTATTCAGCCTCAGGAAACTCCGGTATCAATTGATGGTCAGGTGTTGAATGTAGAGTTGGAACCAAAGACATTTGTTGTTTATATCTTCAAAAAAGGATGAAAATAATGGATGAATTCTCCCGGGCGAAGGGGGAAGTATGGGCAAGTCAGGTCATTGAGCGCGATGGCAAGTTCTATTCCGAGAAGATTTGCTATGCAATGAACCGGAGTATTACCGGACCTTGGGAATATGAAGGCATTGATCGCCTGTACTATAATGAAGATGGAACCATGAAGCGTATTCAGATGACAACAGAAGGAGTGCAATAGGTTTAGATATTAGAATATATTGAAGGTTAGATTAGGTTAGTTAATTAGTTTATTTGAAAAAGGCTAAAAAGATAAGGGCGTCTCCCCGTGATGGGAAGACGCCCTTTTAGATTGAGTTGTTTTTATTTTAAACTAATCTGCGAGCACCGTCACCGATGACTACATCATAAATTTTAGGGCTTCTGCCAAATTTCTCTTTGAACTTATCCTTGGCATTCTGGATGAATGTATCATACAACTCATCTTTCACCAAGTTGATAGTACAACCACCGAAACCACCGCCCATTACGCGTGAACCTGTTACACCGCAGTCGAATGCAAGATCATTCAGGAAGTCGAGCTCTTCGCAGCTAACTTCGTAAAGCTTGCTCATGCCATGATGTGTTTCGTACATCTTCTGACCTACAGTTTCGTAATCACCTTTTTCCAGTGCATCGCAAACATCAAGTACGCGCTGGATTTCTTCGATTACGTATTCTGCACGCATGTAGTCTTCTTCGCTGATTTCAGCTTTTGACTCTTGTAGCATGTCCATGGTACAATCGCGCAGGAACTCTACATGCGGATGTTTCTTCTGAATTGCAGCAACGGCAGCTTCGCAGCTTTGACGACGCTTGTTGTATGCTGAAGAAGCCAATTCATGTTTAACTACAGAATCTACCAATACCAGACGATAGCCTTTCGGATCGAATGGAAAGTATTGATATTCCAGTGAGCGGCAGTCCAGACGGATAAGACTACCTTGCTTGCCAAATACGGAAGCGAACTGGTCCATAATACCACAGTTTACACCGCAATAGTTATGTTCAGTTGCCTGACCTACTTTAGCCAGTTCGAACTTGTCTATCTTGTTGTCACCGAACAGATCGTTCAATGCATACGCATATGTACTCTCCAAAGCGGCAGATGAAGACATACCTGCACCTAAAGGCACATCACCGGAGAAAGCAGTATCGAAGCCCTTTACATCAACGCCACGCTTAATCATCTCACGGCATACACCGAAGATATATCTTGCCCAGCTTGCACGGGGAGCATCTTCTTCCTTCAAACCGAATTCCACATAATCTTTCAGATCGATGGAATAAGCTTTCACAATGTCTGTACCATTCGGTTTAATTTCAGCGATCATACCTTTATCGATTGCTCCAGGGAATACAAAACCACCGTTATAGTCTGTATGCTCACCAATGAGGTTGATGCGTCCCGGAGAAGCGTAAACTGCTCCTGTTGTTCCGTCAAAATGCTTGATGAAACGGCTTCTTACGTGTTCTATATCCATAATCTTTTCAAATTTATAAGTGAATAAATTAATTACCTATACCTTTTAATTGCGTTAATCCTCTACTGGGATATCTTTATTTACATTTTTGCAACCTACCAAGCCGTAGAACAGCAGATAAGCAAGAGCTGCGATAATCAGCCAGTAGCTGGCCATATAACCTACAGAGTCAGAGATGCTTTGTTGGATCAACGGCAATACACCACCACCAACAACCATCATCATGAAGATACCGGATGCTTGTGCTGTATATTTTCCTAATCCTTCTACTGCAAGGTTGAAGATACCACCCCACATTACAGAAGTACAAAGACCGCAAAGTACAAGGAACAAGGCGCTCACAGGTACTTGTGCCATCATAAAGCCTTCACCTACAGTATAACCCGGCATTGAAACTGTTACATCTTTCGGAGTGAAGATAGCGATCAATACAAAAACAATAGCGGTAGCAGATACAACGATTAACTGTGTACGGCTGGAAACTTTACCGCTGATAGCGCTACTTGCAGTACGTCCTACAAGCATCAGCAACCAATAGATAGCAGCAATAGCACCACCGATAGCAGCACCGTTCATCATGATACCGGCACCCTTATCGCTTGAATCGGCAAGATAGAAGTTCAGTGTACCCGGGATACCGATTTCAATACCTACATAAATAAAGATACCGACTACACCCAGTAAAGTGTGACGGAAGCTCCATGGGCTGTGAGAGAATTTTTCTTTCTTCACTCCACCTTTCTGAAGGTGTGGCTCAGGGATAGCTACAAATGAGATAATGATAAATGCAGCTACGAATACACCCATAGCAACGAAGAGCAGAGGAGCAACGTCAGACATAGCAGTACTGGAAGTAACAGTACCGATCAAAGCACCTACGAAAAGCGGAGTCAATGTACCAGACAAAGAATTAAGAGCTCCACCTGTCTGGATCAGCTGGTTACCTTTGTTACCACCGCCACCGAGAAGGTTCAACATCGGGTTCACCACTGTGTTAAGCATACAAACGCAGAAACCGCAGATGAATGCACCAAGCAGATAGATTACAAAGTTTAATTTGATAACATACTCGCCGAATGCGAATACTTCAGCACCTGCTCCGAATAAGCTGGAAAGATATTGCGTGAACAAACCGAGGAAACCTACTGCCATTGCAATCAATGCAGTCTTCTTGTAACCGATCTTAACGAGCATGTTACCGGCAGGAATTCCCATAAACAGGTAAGCCAGGAAGTTCATCATATTTCCCATCATACCTAAAGTGTTCGAACCCGCATATTCGTTTCTCCAAATCGTACCGAACGGTGCGGCAAGATTGGTAACGAAGGAAATCATCGCAAAAGATGAAGAACATGGTGATAATAGCGACAAGATTACCGTTCTGTTTTTCTTGTGTCATGGTTCAAAAAAAATGTTAGTTTATAAAATTAGGTTAGTTATTTTTCAAATCTTATTCTTCTACCGTAAATTTGTAGACAGTGATCTGTTGGTATTCATCACCCGGCAGCAAAGTGGCCGATGGGAAATGTGGTTTGTTGGGAGTGTCGGGGAAACACTGTGCTTCAAAGCAGATAGCACGCTTCTGCAGGGAAAGTAGCTCCGTGAGCACCTGCAAAGCCGCCTAGCCAGTTTCCAGTATAGAGTTGTACACCCGCTTCGGTGGTATATACTTCCATGATACGTCCGCTTTCCGGGTCCTTGCAAGTGGCAGCCAGGTCGAGCGAACCGCTTTCCATCTTGTTCAGTACATAACAGTGGTCATATCCTGCACCGAAAATCAGTTGCTGGAATTTGTCGTCGATACGTTCGCCTACAGTGTGCGGAGCACGGAAATCCATCGGAGTACCTTCTACTTTGGCAATTTCACCGGTAGGGATAGAAACTTCGTCGATAGGCGTATAGAAATTAGCGTTGATCGTAACGATGTGGTTGTTAACGGTAGGAGTAGGGTTGGAAATACCGGCGAGATTGAAGAAACCGTGGTTAGTCAAGTTAACGACTGTAGCTTTGTCGGTGGTAGCGCGGTATTCGATAGTCAGTGCATTTACTTCGTTTTCCAGGCGGTAAGTCATTTCCACTTCCAGATTGCCGGGGAATCCCTCTTCGCCGTCAGCAGAAACATAGTTGAATTGCACGGTACTCTCATCAATCTGGACAGCATCCCAAACACGAGCGTGGAAACCGGTAGGTCCACCATGCAGAGAGTTAGGTCCGTTGTTAATCGTGAGTTCATGTTCTTCGCCGAACAAGGTGAATTTTCCTTTCGCGATACGGTTGCCGTAGCGTCCGATAGTAGTGCTTAGGAAAGGTTCCGGGCTGTTGATGACGTGCTCGATGCTGTCGTGTCCGAGGATTACATTAGCATACTTACCGTTTTTGTCCGGTACCATGATAGAAAGAATGGCGCATCCGTAATTGGTTACAGCTACTTCCATTCCCTTTGTGTTTTTGAGGATAAATAAATCAGTTTTCTTATCATTTATATCCTTTTGGAAATCTTTCCGGCTGAGCCCTGATAGATTCCCTTCTGTTGGGAATGTGTTATTCATGTCTGGTATTATTAAAAATTTCCTGCAAATAAAGGGAAATTCTTTCTTACTCACAAATTATTCCGACTAAATATGACAGGTGCTTTAGGAAAGTTTAGCTTTATTACTTCATCTTCTTTGGATGCAAGGACAAAAGATGATTTCTTAAATGAATTTTCATCCTCCTTTTCTTAAAAACTGAACTATTTTTTGTATGTTTGTTCCCGGATTGTAACAATCCGAGCGAATTTAATCTAAGTTTATAACAAGAAAAACAAAAATGTATCCATTAAAATTCGAACCTATTCTGAAGCAGACGCTTTGGGGGGGCGACAAAATTATTCCGTTCAAGCATTTGAATTCAGACTTGAAAGGAGTAGGAGAAAGCTGGGAGATTTCCGGTGTTGAGAACAATGAATCCGTAGTGGCTAATGGCCCGGATAAAGGTTTAACCTTGGCCGATATGGTAAGAAAGTATCGTGAGGAACTGGTTGGTGAAGCGAATTATGCCCGTTTCGGCAACAAATTCCCACTGCTCATTAAGTTCATCGACGCCAAACAGGATTTGTCAATCCAGGTACACCCAACAGATGAGTTGGCGAAGAAACGCCACAATTCGATGGGAAAAACCGAGATGTGGTATGTGGTAGATGCCGACAAAGGAGCTAAATTGCGTTCAGGATTCTCTGAACAGATTACCCCGAAAGAATATAAAGAACGCGTGTTGAACAATACGATTACCGACGTATTGCAGGAATATGAGATCCAGCCGGGTGATGTATTCTTCCTTCCTGCCGGACGCGTGCACAGCATCGGGGCAGGTTCTTTCATCGCCGAGATTCAGCAAACTTCTGATATAACTTATCGTATCTACGATTTCAACCGTAAAGATGCGAATGGTAAAACCCGCGAACTTCACACCGATTTAGCCCGTGAAGCCATCAACTACGAGGTGTTGGATGACTATCGCACTAAATACGAACCGTTGAAGGACGAACCGGTAGAACTGGTTGCTTGCACTTACTTCACGACTTCTCTGTATGACATGACTGAAGAAATCAGTTGCGACTATTCCGAACTTGATTCATTCGTGATCTTTATCTGTATGGAAGGATCTTGCAAGATGAGAGACAATGAAGGTAATGAGCTGACTGTTAGTGCAGGAGAATCTATCCTGTTGCCTGCTACCACGCAAGATGTCACTATCACTCCCGAAGGAGGAAGTGTGAAATTGCTGGAAACATACGTATAAAACGAGAAAACATAAAATATGAAGGGGCATTCTTCTGAAGGATGTCCCTTATTATTCGGTAAAGTGGTAAAATATAGGCAAGAAAATGTGCAGAATGCTATGCATTGTCCATGAAATCGATGATGAGAGCCATCATTTTTAGAAGTCTTTTTTCTAAATCAATATTGGGAGTGCTACTTCCTCCATGGGTATTGTTGTTTCTTGTAGAGTTTAATTCCAATAATGTCATGAAATGCCGGTTTGTGGTACGGGCGAACATCCATGATCCAATTCGTGCATATGATCCCAATTCTAACTCTTTTTCTGTACGACTACCTTGTGTTTGTTGGATCAAGTTGCCATTCCATATTTTGTTATATATCATTTTTAGCTGTTCAGAACAATTAATATCCTTTCCTTTTGTGTCTTCGCAATAAATATCCTTTTTATTCTTGATTTTGATATACATTCCAGTACCTGTTTCTGCGAAAAGTTCTAGTATCTGATAATATGACAAGTAAGCATACCGTAAATACCTTTCATCGAAACGATAATTCGTCAACATTACCCAAGCTATTTCTATTTGTTCCTTTATATTATAAAGCATCCTTTCTCTAATAGGAACACTTATTGTGCTTGTTTTATTGTTTAATTTGTCCAAAATCCTTTTTTCATTTTCTGCCACTTTCTGGAGAAAATGACTTTTAGAGATTGCATCAACAGATTGTTTTAATAACTTTTCCAGTTTTTCTTTAGAGCAGCATTTATCAAAAATAGATTCTTTAGTGATATAAGCAAATACATTTCTGTTTAAAGTATATTGTAGGTTCCATACTTTATTAGAAGCAGTTACGATGATTATTTGGATTCCTTTATTAAGTGCTTGCAGCCTATTGATAACATCAAAACTGGAGAAGTCTGTTTTCTTTTTAAAGTCATCTTGCAGTAGCCGGATGTCAAGTAATACTAAATGATACGGTTCAAACGGCCTTTCTTCAATCGCTTCCTTTACTTTCTGGAGTAAGGTCGCTTTGGTGTCGGATGCATAATCAAAGCCTTTCAGGGTGTTTACTTCAATGTTGGAGTAGTGAGAAAATAATGCCTTGTAAAGTTCACCCCATCCTTTATCTGCTTCATCATCAATAATGAGAATGCGCTTTTTTTCCGACCCTGACTCTGATGAATACGGAGGATAATCAATCGTAACTTTAACGTCAGATTCGGGGTGTTGCGATATAACATACCTGTAATATAAATTCCTTTCAATATGATTTGCTATCGCTGGTTTGATATTCAGACATGTAGACCATTGGTATAAAGACCATTCGCTCGTTATAGAATGATGGGAAAGATAGTTGTTAGGTTGAGGTATATGAGTTTTTTCTAGATATGCTTCATAATTTTCCAGATGTTTATAGCTCTGAATATTGTCAATAACATTTTTCACTTTTTCTTTAGAATAAGGTAAAAGTTCCACCGCCGGAGTCTGTAGAATGGAGGAATAATCTGAAAGACGTAATAATTCAGTGATATTTTCTGAACCAATTAAGAAAATGGGCAGCTTTCCTACTCCTTCACCTCTGGTTATAATACGTATATAGTGTGCCATCTGAAGTCCTTGCAATTCTATAGCATTATCAGATAATGTGTTCATAATGAAAATGGCTGTGAATCCTTCTTTTTTGTAGCTTTCTGATAAGTCATTGTATGTCAGATAAAATCTTTCATCAACAGTGCGTCCGGAAGTGGCTAAACGGATGTTTTGAAAATAATCAAGTTGAGAAAATACATTTTCTTTATAGTAAATCAAGGCAGGTTTCATATTTTTTGTTTTATAAGTGAGGATATACTATTAATCTGTTTGCGTAATAGGGTCGGATTATACTCTTTATCTTCATGCACACATTCGGTTAACGAAGCATCGTTGGCTAATTCTAATACATAACTGCCTAAATCAAGTTCTGAATATGTCTGCGTGTCGTCTTCAGCTTCAAGCCATTCTATCAATTTATTTCTTGTATTCATTAATATGGCAACTTCATAATCTTCTCCGAATTCTATTTTTTCAAGTATCAGCGGATTTTCTGCTTTTATATCTTGCACTATGCATGGCAATGCCTGTGTGTAAAATTTGTCGACGCTCAGTTGCAATACATTATCACTCATGTAGGAGTAGGAATAACGTCCGGAAAAGAAAATTAGTGGAATACTGTTTTTACGGCATATCTCTTTTAACTGGTCCTCTGTTTTTTCTACAAATGTGTGATGGCAACAAATAATTGCATATTCTGCCATATTAAATGTTTTGTTGTTGGAACGAACTCCTTCAATAAAAGTATTACATTCATTCCCTGTCAGGATGTGAAGCTGGTCGCAGTTCTTCAGTGTGTTGTTTACTTCCTCATTTACTGAAGCAAGCTCTTCCCGCCGTGTTTTCTTTTCATCTATAATTAGGATTTTCATAAGCATAATGTTTATATATACGGATTCGGTGAGTGAATCCCTTTACTCCATCTGAAAGCAAAGGTTCCGCTATTGTCCGATCAGGCTGAATACTATCTAAATAATTGATGCGGAATGCTCCATCTTTACATTGTGTTTCCACATACCAGTCACATAAGTTTGCCATTTTTCTTTTCAATTCACAAAAATCTCCAGATTCAGTTTCCTGGATCAGTTGTAGGTGAGTGGCATAATAATCCGAATCCTTTTGACAAAGTATGATGTCTACATAATCAGAACCAAGGTCTTCAACTCTAACGAGAATGTCGGGAAACTGCTTCCTTTGTGCCATATCATGTAGTATGTCAGATAGAATATTACGTATCATATATACGTTTGTATATAATTTGACATCTGTTAGTTCAAAAGTAACATGAAAATCGAAATTTAAATATTGCCTGACTAGTTCTCGTAGAAGTTTCTTTAGTTGGCGTGTTTCCGGTCTGAGCTGAAATTCGGATTTAAATAGCTCTACGATATCGCTGAAATAGTTCAATTTTACATTATTTGCTATTTCGCGTTTATTTTCCGGAATCGGACAATCGAAAGGAGAACGCTCCGGATGTTCAGAACACCATGCTTTTAGCCATGAAGAACTCCATCCGGATTTTATTTTATATTGCCCCCATCCTCTGTTGTTGAGGGGATTATGTAGAAAACCGTAAAAACAATAAAAAAGATTTTTATCTATTGTTTTAAAACGTCCGGTTATCTCTTTAAATGCCATTTGTTCCTTTCGGATAAAATCCTCATACCCTTCAAATTTGCAATTGTCCGCATTTCCGTCCCAGATATGAGTGATAAATTTGAGCGGATCGTTTTTGCTGAAATTCTCATATAAAAGGATGGTAGTAGTGTGGCATTGTGTATTGGTTCCTTAAAGACAGTCTGTGTGGGAATGTCAGATGCTTTTAAAGTTAAACAAGACAGAGCTTTGGTAAGTGAAGTATAGAGGGGGGTGTCTTTTAATAGATGTATATTGATATTTGTACTAATTGTTTTATACCATTTATTGAGCTCTTCTATACTTAATTTAGAGTTTTGTACCGCATCACAGAAATCAAGTATATTCTTTTCCCATTCTTTCCATTGAGGAATATATAAGTAGATAAATTTATTTCGCAATGTTTTATAAGTGTCATCACTATTTCCTTTTATCATCCGCATATATTGGATTTTTCCATTTAAATAGTGGGATAATTGAGGAATGTCAGAATGGTTCTCTTTCGTTTTCTTTATATCTGAATCGAGATACATCTGCGCGCGTTCATATCCATATCGTTCCCATAAATATAAATATAACCGAATCTCTTTGACATACGATTTTGAGACATTTACCTTTTCATTGATTGTTAAGCCGCAAACAGTCTGCCTGTATCCTCTGCCTTCTGCTCTGGTTTTGGAAGGCTGAATCTGAAAGTTCTGTCCCGAAATGATCCTGGCTAGTTCTTGCTGGAACTCTGTGTCGCTTGCGATATCCTGATAGGATGAAAAAGTAATATCATCTGCATAGCGTGTATATCTGGCGCTGAATCTTTTGGCAAGTCCGGTAAGTTTACGATCCAGACGCAGACTTACAATGTTGGACAAAATGGGAGAAGTCGGTGCGCCTTGAGGTAAGAAGGTTCTGCTGCCGTCATTAGTACAACATATATTGGCTATACAATAAGCTATCTTCTTTCTTTATCTCCATTCAGATTGAATGGAGGTAATGATAGACAAGCCTTTACCCGATAAAGAGAAATAGAAGTAAAAAAGTCTTTTAAATCTAAATGAAAAACATAAGGCATTCTTACGTGTGGTTTTGCTGCGTCACTTATGTTTTGTCCCAAAATAAACCCCTTAGCGGCAGGATGAGGGTGATAAAGACTGGACAGGATAAAGTTCAGACATATTTGCAGACGTTTTAAGTCTTTTACAGGTGCTTGTATCTCACGCGTTTTTCCGTTCTTTTTAGGAATTAAAAACTTGTAATATGCATCTTTAGCCAATTTATAGTTACTAAAGTAAGTCACGTCTTTTAGTGGAATTCTTTTATGTGTACCTTTACATAAGAATGACCAAACCTCATTCATTAGTTTAGTCAAATCCGCAACAGTCTTTATTTCTTGAAAAGACCGGGTTACTTGCTGACGTATCTTAATCTCTTGCTCTGTCATTAAAATAAGGAAAGTATACTAAAAAATTCTTTATGTATAAACGAGCACGCAGAGCGGTCTGCGACTACGGCAAATGATAAAACCTATAGTCTTCCGAAGAAGACATCAAGCCGATCTGTTAATTTCTTAACCAGCTTGCTAAATTCAATTTATGTAATAGTATACCTTCCTTGTGTGCAAAGATAAGATTTTCGTTTGAAATAGGAAAGAATTAGAAAGTTTTTCGTTCTTTTGCCGCTTGCCAAATGGTATAATATACAAAATAACTAATGATGTAATGAGGAACAAAAATGGATTTAGCCGATGTGCAGAGTTCTACATCGGCCGTTTGCGAAAGGAGGGACGCTATTCTACGGCGCATGTCTACAAGAATGCTCTCTTCTCTTTCAGCAAGTTTTGCGGCACGCTCAATGTGTCGTTCAGACAAGTCACCCGGGAAAGTTTACGACGCTACGGGCAGTATCTTTACAAGTGTGGCTTGAAGCCCAATACGATCTCTACGTATATGCGTATGCTTCGTAGTATTTATAACCGGGGAGTAGAAGCGGGCATTGCGCCATACGTGCCGCGATTGTTTCATGATGTTTATACCGGTGTCGATGTTCGCCAGAAGAAGGCCCTGCCTGCTGTCGAATTGTATAAGCTTCTGTATGAGGACCCCAAGTCGGAGCGTTTGCGTCGTACACAGGCTATTGCTGCCCTGATGTTCCAGTTTTGCGGAATGTCGTTCGCAGATTTAGCCCACCTGGAGAAATCGGCACTCGATCAGAATGTGTTGCGATACAACCGTATCAAAACTAAAACCCCGATGAGTGTGGAAGTACTTGATACAGCCAGGGAAATGATTAACCAGCTTCGCAATAGGGAAGATGCACAACCCGATTGTCCGGATTATCTGTTTGACATCCTTAGCGGCGATCAAAAACGTCTGGATGAAAGAGGGTACCGGGAATATCAGTCCGCTCTTCGCCAATTCAATAATTGTTTGAAGGACTTGGCAAGAGCTTTGCATTTGCAATCTCCCGTCACTTCCTATACACTTCGCCATTCTTGGGCAACGACAGCGAAGTATCGGGGAGTACCTATTGAAATGATTAGTGAATCATTGGGCCATAAATCTATAAAAACCACACAAATCTATTTGAAAGGCTTTGGACTTAAAGAACGTACGGAGGTAAATAAAGGGAATTTATCTTACATTAAAAACTGTTGTGTAGGCAGGGTAAAAAGTGCAAAGTGTTAGTATTCAGAACTAAAGTATGTGTGTTACTTCTTAGGTAACGGAACTTAAATTTGACGCAAAGATAGACAAAAACATAAATAGTAAGCAAATATTCTTCCACTTTTTTTCGTTTTATCTGAAATATAGGAAAAAAACTATCCGAACATGAAATAACTTTGTTTTCATGCTCTAAACTTTTTATTGCCTAATCTCTGGATTTTTCCTGTTGAGTATTAGGCAGTTCCTTTCTTGTGCCCTATTCCTATATGTGATTTCCATTTTTATAGAGACGCGCGCCTTGTGTGTATTGTCCGTTACCTAAGAAGTAACGGACAAACATGGGGTAAAAAAAGATGATTCTAACAAACAAGAAATCTATTAATGCTGGGCCTAGCGATGGGACAGGGGAAGGCGTAGCACACTCTAAACGCTGGTATGTTGCTCTGGTTCGTATGCATCATGAGAAGAAAGTAGCCGAACGTTTAGATAAAATAGGGATTGAGAATTTTGTTCCTGTTCAGCAGGAAATTCATCAGTGGAGTGACCGACGCAAGATGGTTGAGTCTGTCCTTCTTCCAATGATGGTGTTTGTACACGTTAATCCGAAAGAACGCAAAGAAGTTCTAAGTTTTTCTACAGTTAGCCGTTATATGGTGATGCGTGGTGAGAGCTCTCCAGCGGTGATTCCAGATGAGCAGATGGCTCGTTTTCGTTTCATGCTCGACTATTCAGAGGAAGCTATTTGTATGAACAGCTCTCCTTTGGCACGTGGTGAGAAGGTTCGTGTTGTGAAAGGACCTCTGACCGGGCTGGTTGGTGAACTGGTCAATGTCGATGGCAAAAGCAAGATTGCCGTCCGGCTGAATATGCTGGGATGCGCTTGCGTCAATATGCCTATTGGTTATGTCGAGGCTATCTGCGAGAAAAACTAATCCAGTCATCATTTATCCACCATTTACATGAATACGAAATTATCCGGTGCTTTTGCACTGATATTCTTTTTCTTCTTTCTCTCGGCTTGCCAGTCCTATAAGAAAGTACCTTACTTACAGGATGCGGAGATTTTGAAACAGGCGAATACGCAAGTTGCGCCTGTTCAGGACGCAAGGCTGATACCGGGTGATGAAGTTTCCATTCTTGTTTCCACTTCCGATCCGGTTGTTTCGCAGCCTTTCAATGCGCAAGGCAGTACGTTTCTATTGGACGATCAGGGAAATATCAATTATCCGGTTTTAGGTAAACTTCCTTTGAACGGTTTAACAAGCCGTGAAGCTGAAAACCTGATAACGGATAGACTGAAATCTTACGTGAAAGAAAGACCTACGGTAGTAGTCCGTATGTCCGGCTTTAAAGTTTCAGTTTTGGGCGAAGTGGCCTCTCCGGGTGTTTATCCGGTGGTGAATGAGCAGATCAATGTACTCGAAGCCCTTGCTATGGCAGGAGATTTGACTATTTATGGTGTTCGTGATAATGTAAAACTAATCCGCGAAGACAAGAACGGGCATAAACAGTTTGTTACACTCAATCTGAACGACGCGGATTTGTTGTTATCTCCTTACTATCAGTTGCAACAGAATGACATCCTGTATGTCACTCCCAATAAAACCAAAGCACAGAGCGCGGACATCGGAACAAGTACCACGATGTGGATTTCGGGATTTTCCATCTTAGTGTCAATTGCCAGTCTGCTGGTCAATATACTTAGATGATCCTTACAACTCTCCATATTCTTTGATACAGTTAAAACACGGACATTCCTTCATCGGATTTAAATCATGATGGCCTACAATCAATGCTTTGGGGAATCTTTTCCTCAATTCGCGGAGCAAAGCGAGCAAGGAACCTCGTTGCGCCAATGTACGTGTGTCTTGGGGACGTCCGGCAATATCCAGTCCTCCTTCGTAGCAGATACCTATCGAGTGGGAGTTGTGGTTACGGCAGTGTGCCCCGACCTTTTCGAGAGGACGGCCCTGGCAAATTTCTCCATCGCGGGTGATGTAGAAATGGTAACCGATGTCACGGAATCCCCGGTGTTGGATATGATCCTGTCGGCAAGCCTCCGCCGAAAGGGATTTTCCTTCCGGCGTGGCACTGCAATGAATGATAATCAGCGTAATGGTGCGCATGGGGCTACATACAACTTTGTACTCCGATCAGGCCTCCGATAGCGGTGGCAACGGTGATAATCACTTTGATAATGAAGCTCCATACGGAACGGGGAGAAGATGAATTACTCATGACATTGTTTTTTTAAGATTAAAAATTGGATTTAAATAAGTCCTTCACTAAATGAAGGACTTACAGGAACTAAGGAATAGGAATTAGGCAGCCGGGTCAGGTGCTTCACCGCTTCCGCCCGGATTCGGATTGGGCGTATTGCCTGAATCGGAACCTCCACCGGGGGTAGTTGGTTTCTGATACTCCGCTTGCTGCTTCAGTTGGCTGTCGAGTTTCAGGTTGGTAGTCGAGAGGTTACCGGTGGCACGTGCTTTCAGACGCATACCGGTGATATTCTTCTCCAACGAAAAATCTTCCAGCGTTTCAGCCGCCTTACTTCGGATTCCCACACCGAAGATGGCGAGATCGTCAATTTTCACACTTTTGCCGTCGAGCAGCAGTTCCTTGATGCAGTCCACCATGTCGGTGAGTACACCTTTGATGACACCACTCGAATACGGTGAATTGTGTTTCGACATGTGTTCGGCGAGCTTGGCCAGATCGAATGTCTCGTCGCTTACCGCACGGGCGAACCACTTGCCCGCATTCAGGCCTTTTTCTGTTGGTTCTGATAAATTTTGTAACGAATCATAAAACAATAAATTAAAGGGTTAAACATTGTGTCCGGGGATTCTTTTCCCTTTCGACGATACAAAGATACAACCCTGAAACCCGCAGAAATCAATAGTCTACAGTTGCACGCGATTGTTGTCAATTATACGCAGTAACGGTCGGTTATTCAATGGAAAAACGTAGGATATGTGAATATGTTTTGTTATTTTTGTAACTGTAAATCAGAAACTTATTCATCATGAACGAATTCAAAATACGCGCCTACGGCCGCATGGAACTGGCTCAACTTTATTCTCCGGAACTAACTGACATTGCTGCCTATCGAAAGATGAAGAAATGGATCTCTTTATGTCCCGGACTTCTGCAACGCCTGTACGACTTAGGTTACGAATCAAAGCGCCGCTCATTCACCCCGTTGGAGGTGAGAGTGATTGTAGACGCCTTGGGAGAACCTTAGAAGAGCGGAAAAGTAAAGCACCGCTTTAGCAGTCGTAAAGCTATGCTTTACCACCTCTAAAGCGCCGCTTTAGGATTCATGAAACGTCCTGTTGTTATATAAATGCAAAAAATGCACTTTTTTCGAGGGCTCCCTAACACACGCACACATGCGTGCGCGTATAAACGCCTTTATCGTCTGTATTGATAAGCAATCCTTTTTTTATCAGACGGTTCAGCCAGCTAAGAGCAGTGTTAGGTTTGATTTTCATCTTTTCAGCCTGCTCCAACAACTGTGTGCGGGTGAACTGGTTGCCCATCATTTCAAAAAGTGCATCCCGGTCGGCATTGGCTCTATGTTTGACCTCTGTGGAAGGAAGAAAAGACAAGATATGTGTGGCATGACGATAGAGCGGAGTTACAAGCTCCAGCACCGCATGGAAATCTTCAGCGGTGATTGTCACATCCCAACGGGTGATAATGCCGTCTTTGATATTATCGGCGGCAATCTCCTTGTCGGGAGTCAGCAGAGGGGCGGAAGACCCCTTGAACTGATAAGGCTGGTCGCATTCCAGTGCACGTATCATAGCTATTTCTGCCATGATACGGCACGTATTGACAGCCAGACGGGCTATGGAACTACTCATTTCGTTATCGTTGGCAAGTCCCGAACGGAAAAAAAGATCGGCAAAGAGGGCATTGAACTCTTGCTTTTGTTCATCAGTGAGCCGGAGCGTATGAAGTCCGTGTGTTTTCATCAGGTCCAGTTGCTTTTTCCATTCCAGACCTATGCTTGTGAAGATGGCTTCCAGATCGTTTTCGCCACTTTCAAACTGGTTGATCCATGTCCATATACCGTGCATATAATAAAACAGCTGGCGCGAGAAAAGTCCGTTTTCTGTCGAGGGAATAAGAGGTTTTACTTGCGCGGGTGTACCGGAAAGCAGGACGGAAAGATAGCTTTTCTTTACTTCCCGGTATTCCTGGTCGGTGCGCCGGTTGTAGGACAGGCGGTCGTGGTCGAACGCCTTGCGCAGCGTGTCGCTCCAGTTTCCGTATTCAGAACCGATAGCAGCGGAAATGGTATCCGCTTCGGTTTCGCAGATAAGTCCTGTTCCGTTGGCGTCCATGATATTTTGCAGAATGCCGGTGCCGGTGTTGTTGCCCGAGATGAGGAACATTTTATTCTTGGGCATTTGAGGAGCTTCCATTTTGCAGCGCTCCTTTCCCATGGTATCGTATGCGGCTTTCTCTTTTTTGTAGGCCTTGACCTCTTCCGCTACTTGTTGGCGGATCTCGTCATGAATAGGCTCCACAAGCAGACGGATGAACGAAAGAATTCCCTTACCCGAGGCGGAAGGAGCTACAATAAAACTTTGCAGGCAAGGAGACTGGAGTTTGCCGGCGTATGGACATCTCACATATCGCTCCATGCTGGCACCTATGGCGGTCAATGCTCCGAGCAGCATGACATCGCGTTGTGTAGGGCTGGTGGCATAACTCATGATGAGCAACAGGATTTTCGGCCAGTCCGCTTCGGTGAAAGAAGGCAATGGCTGTTTCGGGTCACTCCCGTCCTGCAGCTCTTCGGACTCGTCCGTTTCCTCATTGTCCACCTTATTATACACGTGCGTGTGTGTGAGATTTTTGGACGGTGCATTTCCTGCATTTTTTGCATTTTTCCGGTGGTTCATCATTTCCTCTTTGCAGAGAGTTACACCCGCCCTTTCAGCAAGATGGAATGCAGTGCCCAGATGGACGTCTCCATGCCGGGTAGTAAGTGCGTTGGAGAATATCCGTTCGGCATGTTCCCGTTCGTACTTGGCAGACACCCGGCACAACCGATGGAAAAACTCGCGTCCCGCTTCTCCGCAATCCGTTGCGATGGCGAACGCCAGTTGTACATATTCAGCATACGTAGGGGCAATATCCGCTCCTGCAGTTTCAACCGCTTCACAGAGGCGGCATAACGATTCAATTTCGTTCATAATTTTAATTTATAGTTTTTAATATCTAATTATTTGCTGTTTCTAAACAATGCTCCCGGATCATGACTAAGAAAGCAAGACCTTACAATGTCCTTGCCGGAAAAGTCTACCCCTTTGCGTTTTTCTCCGAAGGGAACGGGTGCCCCTGTACCATAAAGCAGCACGGTGAACATCATTGCCAGCTTCATCTTTTCGATGATACTGTTTGTGTCGTTAGCCATGGGTAAATGATCGTAGGGTACGAATGCTTTCACACCCTGTCCGCTGGGACTGATAAACGTGAGTACAGGACGCAGAAGGTGGTCATTAAACAATGCGCTGCGCATTTCCACTGCCTCCTGATAGGAGTCGAGATGGTCGATATCTACCACCACCAGATGTGAAGAAGCTACGAAACATTTGCTGTTTCGACGCGAGAACGTACCACAGGGAGTCACGTATGGCAATAGTGATGCTTTTGCTGTCCGTATATCTCCGGAATTGCGTACTTGTTCGGTCAGAATTTTGAGATTCTCGTTGCAGGTTATCATTTGAAAAACTTGTTCTATGGAGACTTCGCAGGAGGGAATAAGTGTTGCAGGAGTAACAATCCGTCCCTGTTCATTTTTGATGGGAGCAATGGGAGGCATGAAATAAGACATTCTGAAATCGTTTGTCATAACATTTATATTTTTTGATTATCGCCTTGAATTTTCAAAACGCGGGGCGAAGGTAGAAATAGCTTTTAAATATATCGTTCAGACATGTCTGAACGGATATGCATAAAATTAACATATAATACAATGTATTTAACAACTAATAAAATTATAAACATGAAAAAATTTAATCATCCCGTACTGGGCCATTTCATCGCAGAGCAGTTTGAACGTGCTCACTTGTCAATAGAGGCTATGCGTAAAGAAATCCACATGGGAAAACCCACTTATTACAAGATGACATCTGGGGAGATTTACGTCTAAGTGATTTTACCCGTCTTTTTTCCTATTACTATGACAATCTCACAAAAGAAGAGTTTCGAGCCAAAATGGTAGAATGGGGAGAACTTTATATTGAGTATAGGGAGAAAAATGAGGATATGGATGAAAATCTAAATCAAGAATAAAGTAATGCAGGAAGTCCAACGTTTTAATAAAGTCCTAAAATCTTTTGTCCTTCTAGGGGACATCATCTTATTGAACTTGCTGTTATGGGTGTTTACTTCGATCTGGGAAAGCCGGTCTCTTTTTGAGTATTCCGTGTCTCTTCTCCAGAACATGGCTTTGATGACTTTATGTTATCTGGTTTGCAACATCCGTTCCGGCGTGATCCTTCACCGTCCGGTGGTTCGTCCGGAGCAAATAATGCTTCGGGTGGCACGGAACATGATTCCTTTTGTATTGATGGTACTGGGGCTTTCATACATATTCCATTTTGAATGTGTTAACCTGCGTCAGCTGGGAGCATTTTACGTAGCTCTCATTATCGTTATTATTTCTTATCGCCTGACGTTCCGATCTATTCTGGAGTTTTATCGCAAAAGTGGGGAAAATGTCCGAAAGGTAGTACTGGTGGGTAGCCATGAAAATATGCAGGAACTTTATCATTCCATGACGGATGATCCGACATCAGGATATCGTGTACTGGGGTATTTTGAAGATTTCCCATCAGACCGCTATCCTATGAATATTGCATATTTGGGGCAGCCGTGCGAAGCTGTTGATTATTTGACCTGTAATGCGGGAAAGGTAGACCAGCTTTATTGCAGTCTTCCTTCCGCCCGTAGTGCTGAAATTGTGCCGATTATCAACTATTGCGAGAATCATCTGATTCGTTTTTTCAGCGTTCCCAATGTCCGGAACTATCTGAAACGGAGAATGTATTTTGAAATGTTAGGTAATGTCCCGGTACTTTCTATCCGTCGTGAGCCGCTTGAGTTATTGGAAAATCGTATTGTGAAACGTAGCTTTGATATTATTTGCTCGCTATTGTTCCTTTGTACCTTTTTCCCGATTATATATATCATTGTGGGACTGGCTATAAAGATAAGTTCTCCCGGACCCGTCTTTTTCAAACAGAAACGAAGTGGTGAAGATGGTCGTGAATTTTGGTGCTATAAGTTTCGTTCAATGCGAATGAATGCTCAATGTGATACATTGCAGGCTACAGAACATGATCCTCGTAAAACTCGAATTGGCGATTTGATTCGTAAGACGAATGTGGATGAACTTCCTCAATTTATTAATGTACTGAAAGGGGATATGTCTTTAGTGGGGCCCCGTCCGCACATGTTGAAGCATACGGAAGAATATTCCCATTTGATAAATAAATATATGGTTCGTCATTTTGTTAAACCGGGTATTACAGGTTGGGCACAAGTGACAGGTTTCCGTGGAGAAACGAAAGAGCTTTGGCAGATGGAAGGACGTGTGCAACGTGACATCTGGTATATCGAGCATTGGACGTTCATTCTGGACTTATATATCATGTATAAGACTGTATATAATGTAATCCGTGGGGATAAAGAGGCTTATTAGGTGAGGAATTGGAAATAGAGTAAAAATTAAATCAATAGTTGTAAAATTACATGAGTAGGTGGTTATGAGAAAACTGAAACGATTGACTTTGGGTGTGTTACTTGTTTTTTTGCTGGTATCCTGCCAATCATATAAGAAAGTGCCTTATTTGCAGGATACGGCTTTTGTGAATGATACAGAACAGAGTGTTCGTCAGACAGGTGTGAAGGTTATGCCCAAGGACTTGTTGACGATTGCCGTATCTTGTTCTACTCCGGAACTGGCTGCACCTTTCAATCTGGTAAATTCGGGTACTGCTAGTGGAACGGAGGGAAAGACGGTAGGACAAGGAACTGTGTTACCTGCTCTACAGCAATATTTGGTAGATAATCAGGGGAATATCAACTTTCCAGTATTGGGCGAGATTCATGTAGGTGGATTGACTAAACTGGAGATAGAAAATCTGATTATAGATAAGTTGAAGGTTTATTTGAAAGAAGCACCGCTTGTAACTGTGCGTATTGTTAATTACCGGATTTCGGTATTGGGAGAGGTTACTAAGCCAGGCAGCTTTGTAGTCTCTAACGAGAAGATTAATTTGTTGGAAGCGCTCGCCATGGCAGGTGATTTGACTATTTATGGTATGCGTGATAATGTGAAATTAATCCGGACAGGGCAAGATAACAAGCAGGAAATTATTACTATGGACTTGAATAAGGCCGAAACGGTATTGTCTCCTTATTATCAGCTGCAGCAGAATGATATAATTTATGTGACACCTAATAAGACTAAGGCTAAGAATTCGGATGTTGGAACTAGTACGGGATTGTGGTTCTCCGGCGTTTCTATTTTGGTTTCATTAGCCACTCTTTTAGTAACAATATTAAAATAATCTACAATAAGCGAACAATAATGAAAGAAAATTCGTATGACAATAATATGAGTGAACTGGACGAAGAGAAAGTTAACTATCAGGAACTTCTCTTTAGGTATATAATTCATTGGCCTTGGTTTGTAGTTTCCGTTTTGGCTTGTTTAATTGGAGCTTGGGTGTATTTACATTTTCAGACCCCGGTGTATCAAGTCTCTGCTTCTATCATGATAAAAGATGATAAGAAAGGCGGTGGAGGTGGTTCTACTTCTGATTTAGAGAATTTGGGAATAGGCGGAATGATCACTTCTACGCAGAGCATTGATAATGAAATTGAAGTATTGCGATCCAAAACGATACTAAAAGAAGTCGTTAATAATTTGGAACTTTATATTACTTACTATGATGAGGATGAATTTCCTAAAAAAAGAGTTGTATAAAACCTCTCCGATAATTGTGAATTTGACAGCACAGGAAGCAGATAATTTGCCGGGTGTAGCTATGATTGATATGAAGCTTACGCAGGAAGGTGGTTTGGATGTAAATTTAAAAGTGGGTTTGAATGAGTATAATAAACATTTTGATAAACTTCCAGCGGTGTTGCCTACAGACGTAGGTACATTTGGGTTTGCATTGAAAGATTCTTTATCAAATGGGAAGATAGAAGGGCAGAATGTTACGCGAAATATCAGTGCTATAGTTAGTCAGCCATTTGGGGTGGCAAAGGGATATCAATGGGCATTAAGTATAGTTCCCACTTCTAAAGCAACTTCTGTAGCTGTAGTATCGCTAATGAATACAAATATACAGCGCGCTCAAGATTTTATCAATAAATTGATGGAGATGTATAACCGAAATACGAATAATGATAAAAATGAAGTTGCTGAAAAAACAAGAGAATTTATAAATGAACGTATTCAAATTATTGATGAAGAATTAGGTAGTACGGAGGATAAGCTGGAGGCATTTAAAAGAAATGCGGGTTTGACGGATATTAGCAGTGATGCTCAGTTAGCTGTATCTGGAAATGCAGAATATGAAAAGAAGCGGGTGGAAAATGGAACACAGATTAATTTAGTTCGTGATCTTGCTAAATATATCAATAATCCGTCGAATGAATATGAAGTGCTTCCTAGTAACATTGGTTTAACAGATAATGGATTGGCTACTCAATTGGAACGTTATAATGAACTTGTCATTGAACGTAAACGTTTGCTTCGTACTTCTACAGAGAGTAATCCGATGATTGTGAATTTGGATATGAGTATTCGTGCTATGAAGGCAAATGTGCAGGCTGCTATTAATGGAACTTTGCAGGGCTTACTTATTGTGAAGGCAGATTTGGACCGTGAGGCAAGTCGCTTTTCCCGTCGTATCAGCGATGCTCCAGGACAGGAACGTCAATATGTAAGTATTGCACGTCAACAGGAAATCAAGGCAGGGCTTTATTTGATGCTTTTGCAGAAACGTGAAGAGAATGCTATAACATTAGCTGCTACTGCAAATAATGCTAAGATTATAGATGAGCCAGCAGCTGAAGGAGGTCCGGTTTCTCCTAAACCTAAAACAATTTACATGATTGCTTTGGTTGTAGGACTAGGATTACCTATTGGTATCATTTTCCTGATCGGTCTGACTAAATTCAAGATAGAAGGACGCGGCGATGTTGAAAAATTAACAAGGTTACCTATTGTCGGTGATGTACCGCTAACCGACGAGAAAGCAGGTTCTATTGCTGTGTTTGAGAATCAAAATACTTTAATGAGTGAGACTTTTCGTCATATCCGTACTAACCTTCAGTTTATGCTTGAGAATGATCAGAAAGTAATTTTAGTGACTTCGACAGTTAGTGGTGAGGGCAAGTCTTTTATTTCTTCAAATCTTGCGATTAGTCTGTCTCTGTTAGGAAAGAGGGTAGTAATTGTAGGGCTTGATATTCGTAAACCCGGTTTGAATAAGATTTTTAATATCCCCCGAAAGGAGCAAGGAATTACTCAATACCTATCAAATCCGGAGAAGAATCTAATAGATTTTGTTCAGCCTTCGGATGTTAGTAAGAATTTATATATTCTTCCTGGTGGAACAGTACCACCTAATCCTACGGAATTACTGGCTCGTGATGGTTTAGATAAAGCGATTGAAACATTGAAAAAGAACTTTGATTATGTAATTTTGGATACTGCCCCTGCTGGTATGGTTACTGATACTTTGCTTATAGGTCGTGTTGCTGACTTGTCTGTTTATGTATGTCGTGCTGATTATAGCCGAAAAGCAGAGTTTACCTTGATTAATGAGTTGGCTGCTGATAATAAACTTCCCAATATCTGTACCATTATTAATGGCCTTGATCTCAAAAAGAAGAAATATGGTTATTATTATGGTTACGGTAAATATGGTAAATACTATGGTTATGGTAAACGTTATGGTTATGGATACGGCTATGGAGAACGCAAAGTGAAGGAAGGATAAGGTTAGTGCCCAACAATGATAATGTAGATATATGTTATGTTGGTTTGGTGTTAAGTATTTATTTTGCCAAAATAGATATTAATAAAAATGAGAAAATTGCGAACTGATACTTAGGATGTACGTAATATCTCGACTTGTAGCGAATATTAAAAAATAGGATTTGGTTATACCCGAATAAAGGTAAAGTAAAATGAGTATTGGTACCCAATGTTGTATAGGACTATAATGTATGAAAATCTATGATAACAGTTGTTGTAAACGTATATAACGGTGAGCAATATATTGAGAGATGTATTAACTCGTTGATAATACAAACTTATCGTAATATTGAAATTGTAATTGTCGATGACGGGAGTAAAGATCGTACAGCTATATTAATTGATAATTTGGCTGAAAAGGATGCTCGAATCAAAGTTTATCATACAGAAAATAAAGGGATAGGTGGTTCAAGGAGATTTGGATTAGATCAAGTGCATGGAGATTACTTAATTTTTACAGATGCTGATGATTGGGTTGAGCCTGATTATATTTCAGCTTTATATGAAGCTATAGTTAGTCAAAATGCACAAATGGCGATTTGTGCTTATATAGAAGAATATGGTCATAATAGTAAAATAGCTAATATTGAACCGCATGTTAATATTAATGATTATACTAAAGATTTATTGCGAGGCCGTACTTGGGCGGTGGTATGGAATAAATTAGTAAAAACCTCTATTGTACGTGATAATCACATAACCTTTGATAAGGATATTCGTTATTGGGAAGATGTGGCTTTTTCAGTTTCATATTCTCTTTATTGTGATAAGGTGGCTTATGTGACCAAAGCGTTATATCACTATGTTAAGAATAATTCACAGTCACTCACAGCGACAGAAGGTGTAAATATAGAATATAATAAAGAAAAAGTGAAGAATATTAGAATTGTGGAGCATCATTTGGAAAGGAAAGGTAAGCAGGCAATTTTTGATATGGATTTGCTTTGGATAAAATTTTGATAAAAGATGTTTTTATTACTCATGCTATGAGTCGTGAACGTATTGAGTTATGGCGTAACTCTTTTCCGGAAGTTAACGACCGGTGGCGTGAGATATACATTTCCTCTGATTACTTACATAGGGCAATTGTGGCGAGACAAGATTGGATAGTGTTACTGTATGGTCACTATTATAGTTTTAGGCATTTTATAAAGAAAATCATAACAAGAAAAAGTGAGTAGACAACTCTTTTTAAAGGATAGGTAAATGTGAGTTTTGATTTATCAGGAATTCCTATGTGATGTTTATAGGGAATGACTAGAGGATAGAATAGTACTTGTATTAAGACACTTTTTTTCATGTATAGCCGTTATGGATGTCTGCTATTATCCTATAAAAGTTCTAATAAAAATGTGCAATGCTTATTGGTAAATAAACAATATTTTATAGATGGTAAATGAAAATAAAAAGCGTGTAGCTAAAAACACAATGATGTTGTATTTAAGGATGCTATTTTATATGGCTGTATCTTTATATACGTCCCGTGTGGTTTTGCAGACCTTAGGTATAGAAGACTTTGGTATATTTAATGTAGTAGGGGGTGTTCTTTCAATGCTTGGCTTTTTAAATGCTTCATTAACTGGCTCTACCTCTCGTTTTATAACTTTTGCGTTGGGAAAGAATGATTATTCATTACTTCGCAAAACATTTGCAGGTACTTCTAATCTTCACTTTGGTTTAGCTATATTCATAGTCGTTATTGCTGAAACCATAGGCTTATGGTTCTTGAATACCCAATTGATTATTCCCGAGAATAGAATCGTGGCTGCTAATTGGATTTATCAAGCTTCTATTATATCCGCTTTTATAGGGATTGCTCAAATGCCTTATAGCTCAATTATTGTGGCTCATGAAAAATGAATATATATGCTTATATGGGCATTCTCGAAGTTAGTTTGAAATTGTTAATAGTCTATTTGCTAATAATTAGCCCTTTTGACAAATTGATTTCATATAGTTTTTTATATGCTTCAGTTAGTGTCTTGATAAATTTTATGTATGCTTTTTATTGTCACAAAAACTTTAGTGAATGCCGTCACAAATTATTTTGGGATAGAGAGTTTTATAAGGAGCTTCTTACATTTTCAGGGTGGACTCTGTATTCTACATTATCATGGATGTTTAAGGGGCAAGGGGTTAATATGTTGCTCAATATATTCTTTGGTCCAGTTGTAAATGCAGCTCGTAGTATTGCATTTCAAGTGAATAGCGCTGTAAAATCATTTATTTCAAATTTTAGCACTGCATTTAATCCTCAAATAACAAAATTATATGCTGCTGGTGAGTATACGGAGTTATATCAGTCTATTATTCAATATTCTAAGATTTCCTTTTTTATTATTATTCTTTTTGACGTTACCTATTTTAATGGAGACGCAGTTCATTTTAGGATTATGGCTTTGGTATAGTTCCAGAATATGTAGTACTTTTTACTCGTTTAGTTTTAATAGAATCCTTGATTGAGGTATTAGGTACGGCTATGACGTATGGGATTTCAGCGTCAGGTAAGATAGCACGTTATCAAATTTTAAATGGTACAGTGAATTTATTAAATCTCCCATTGTCTTACTTATTATTAAAGTTAGGCTTTGGAGCTAGTACTGTTTTTTTATAGTTTCAATTCTGACATCTCTAATCATATTGTTTGTTACGATGTATTATGCTAAAAAAGTTATAATTTCCCAGCGGGAAAATATACTAGAGAAGTTCTTTTTCGAGCATTCGTTATTGGAGGGATTTCAGTATTGATAGTATTGATCGCATTATTAAATATGCCTTCTTCTTTAGGAAGATTTATGATTGTAGGTTTTACGTCAGTTTTTATAGTATGCGGAACTTCGTTCATATTAATGTTTAATGCGGAAGAAAAGGCATTTGTTATAAAAATGATTAAAAAAAGATTTTGTTGAATTAAATGAGAGATCTGACTATTGATATATCCAAGTGCTTGGGTATATTCCTTGTTGTGTTAGGTCATTGTTTACACAATGATAGTGCAGCGCATGATGTTATTTATTTGTTCCATATGCCGTTGTTCTTCTTCCTTTCAGGTTTCTTCTTTCGTGAACAAGATTTATTGTTGTTTTTTAGAAATAAGACAAAACGCCTTCTTTATCCTTTTGTATTTTATTATGTGTTTGCCAAAATTTGGGTCATAATACATTGTATTATAGTACAGCGACAATTGCCAACTTTTGATTTAGATTTTTTTTTAAGTGTAGGTCCTATTTGGTTCCTTATTTCACTTTGGGAAATAATATTGTTGATGAATATAGTATTTCGAATAAAACAAGATTGGGTTAAGTCTATTATTATAATAATGTTTTTTACTTTAGGATATTATTTGAGTAAAGAAAACTTGTCTCTTCCTTTTTTTCTTACTCAATCTTTAATTATGTTGTCGTTCTTCTATATAGGATTCATTTTTAGAAATAAATATTTTTATAAAGAGAGATCTCTGTATAATTTAATGACTACTGGATATTTCTTAAGATATATTGTTGTTTTAGTAGCTTTTGTATGGCTCTTATTTTTGCCACATGATCGCCTTGATGTATACGGTATGATATTTCCTTCTGCTATGGCATTAATTATTAATGCTCTAGTGGGAATTGTAGGAATAATTTGTTTAAGTAGTCTAATAGCTTCTTCTTGTGTTAAATATCCACGGAGAAGGTTTTTATTTGGCATTTTGCAATTAGGGGGAGTAAGTTCATTACATATTATGGGATTACATTATCCTTTGCTTATAACGATGTTTTATATGACTATACCATTAATAATAAGGACACAGGAAGTCTTAGGTATTCGTGTTAGTGAAGGTTACTTGTTGCGTTATAATACTCCTTTGCTTACATTTACAATCGCCTTGATTTTAACCATTATTTCAAGTTATATGGGAAGATGGGTGGAGAATCGATTTCCTAGATTCTTTGGTAAATAGTCTAAAATCTATTTTTTTGGAGTGGAACTTATTAAAGACAAATTTATATATTCTCAAATGCCTATTTACTCTTTTGATATAGCTAAATATATTCTTAGTATATTTGTGATTACCATTCATAGTTTTGGTTTTATAGAAAATAATATAGAAAATGAATTAGCACGTCGATTTATCTATACTCTTATCAATACTGCAGTACCTGTGTTTTTTCTGATGTCAGGTTATTTGTTTTTTCTCTAAATGTGAAGTTAAGGGATATCATTGGAGATATCTAGGAAAATTTATGTCTAGGTTACTCGTACTTTATTGTCTGTGGTATGTTATTCTTTATACATCTGATTGGGTTAGTTTGAGAGTTGCTGGATGTGTTTCGTGGCAAGATAAATTGTATAACCTATTGTTTGGGGGAGGAGCTCATTTATGGTACATCTGGTCTATGCTTTATGTTATGCCTGTATTGTTTGCCTTGCGAAAGTGGAAATGTAATATTATAGTAATATTAATTTTAGGTATAAGTGCATTCTGCTTTTTTAGATTATTTTCACATTATTGCTCAATGGAGAATCCGCCGTATGGATGGAATATGATAGCGCCATTATGGACTGGACGCTTGTTCAACGTTCATGGAATATGCAATGCTTTTGCTTTTCTTTCAATAAGTCTTGTTGTAGCGAACAAGCCTGTTCTTTTTTCCCATAGTATTTTAACGATACTTTTTGTGTTAGGGATTATAGGAACAATGTTTGAGAATTGTAATGCATTGTCTTTTAGTATGCTCTTATTATCGTATTCTATGTTTTGTTTCATTTTTCTGTCTAATTCATTGATCTGTAATTGGGATAAATCGCTTAAAGCTGATTTTTATCTCTCAATACGCAATCAGAGTACAGTGATATATTTTATACATATGTTACTTATCCACATAATTTCATTGGTTATACCAATATCTACTGTTATAGGCTATTTGATCTGTGTGGCTATGTGTATGTTAATGGCTTATGTGATAGTGATTTTAAAGAACAAATTTATTTTCTTAAAATACTTAGTGTAATGCAAGTAACAGTATTAATGCCTATATATAATGCGGAGAAATATTTACGTGATGCGATAGACTCCCTACTTTGTCAAACTTCCAAGGATTGGAAGTTGATATGTATTGATGATGGTTCTATCGATTCTTCGACAAAAATAGTAGAGGAATATTGTAACAAGGACTGCCGTATCAGTTTGATAAAACAAGCTAATGCTGGACCGGCACTAGCTCGTGCTCGAGCTATCGAAAATGTCGATACAGAATATGTTTCTATATTAGATTCAGATGATGCATACGCTCCAAATTATATTGAACTTATGCTGAAAAGAGCTGAAGAAACAGATGCTGATTCTGTAGTTCCTGATGTAGAATTTGGTTATGGGAATACAACGAAATTACCTAATGCGTTTGCACAACATCATCTTTCTGCAGATATGATTATCAATGATGGGCACAGTGCTTTTGCCATGACTATTCCTTGGAAATTACATGGTTGGCAGATGATAAAGACTTCGTTAGCAAAACGATATTATACAGTAGAAGCTGCTTCATATAGTAAATTCAATAGCGATGAGTATATCACTCGATTACTATATTTAAAGAGTATGAGGGTCGCGTTGTGTAGCGCTATTTATAAATATCGAATTGCTGATGATTCTATCACACGTACACCTTCTCTGAAGAAATTAGATTATTTGAAGACTATAGATAAGCTACTCGATCTATGTATTACAGAGAAAATAGGTCATGAGGTGATGCTTGAATTGTATAATCAATATTATATGATATTGATATCAATGAGCCAACTTTTGAAACGACTTCCTCAATCTGATCAATCTGTAGGTAAACGTTTGATTAAAGAAGCGTATTATAATTCATATCGACGAAAATTTGATGCTACCATTCTCGGAATAGCATCTATGAAAACAAAAATGAAATTTCGGCTTTCTATGATTAGTGTTTATATATTTAAAATATTATCATGGTGAAAAACTATATTATTGGTGCTTGAAATGTTGGCGTAGCCATACTATCAAGAATAAAAATGTGACAATAATTAGTAATAACTGTTGGGGTGGTTTTATGTATCAATCATGTAAGCTTGAATATCAAAGTCCTTTTGTGGGACTATTTATTCTTGCACCCTGTTATATTGAGTTGTTGGAACGGTTTGATGAAGTTATAAATCGTCCACTAATCTTTAAAAGAACCGTAGATTCCAAATATAAAAAATTTTTAAAGGGAAATTGGATTATAGGTATGTTCGAGGGTACGGATATTGAAATAGTTTTTATGCATTATCATTCAGAGAGCGAAATAAGGTTAAAGTGGAATAGGAGACTTAAGCGAATAGATAGAAATAATATGCTTGTAAAATTATCAGATACGGATGAGGGGCTTTTTAATGAAGAAATCTTAAAGCGTTTTGAGGCTTTACCTTTCAAACATAAGGTGTGTTTTACTTGCAAACCTTACCCTCAAAGTAAATCTGTAATTTATCTTCCAGAATTTAAGAATCAAGGGAGAGTACTTTATGAATGGGCTTATAGTAATCGTCACTACAAATTTGTGAAAGAAGTTAACAAGTTGTTGAGAGAGGGATAAATCTTTGAATATAGTCTTTTTTGTTATAGTATTTTATTAATTCGTTTAATTACTTGCAATATAAATATACGAAACCGAAACATTTTGATATAATTCATTGTATTGATGATAATTATGGTCCTCAATGTGGTGTCACTATAACTTCGATATGCATGAACCATTCTGATGTCGATATTACTTTTCATATTATGTATGCCAATTTATCAAAGCAGCTCATAGAAAAGTTACGAAATCAAGTGGCTATATTTAATAAATCGATATTTTTTTATAAGATAGATGTTAGCGTTCTGGAAAATAGCCCTTTAGAAGGAGGGAAGACTTTGCCGTTAGCAACCTATTATCGTCTGCTTGTAGCTCAATATGTGTCTCCAGAAGTACATCGGGCACTCTATCTTGATGTAGATATGATAGTGTGTAGACGGCTTGATGCTTTTTATCAAACTGATATGACTAATTGGGCTGCTGCAGGTGTTTATGATATATCTACTCTTGATCACGGTCCATCTGAACGTTTGGGGTATAATTTCTCTCTTGGTTATATAAATGCGGGTGTAATGCTTATAAATCTTGATTACTGGAGGCAATATAACATTGGTATAGAATGCTTGAAGTTTCTTCAGAATCATAGAGATAAATTGTTGTTTCATGATCAGGATGTATTGAATGGAACTCTAGCTGGTAGAATCAAAGTGATGCCATTGGAATATAATGTTCAGAAGCATTTTTACGATCCAGAATTTGAAAGTCATTTTCCTAAAGAATACACATCTGATTACCAGGAAACGATAAATAACCCTGCTATTGTCCATTTCACAGAGACGGAGAAACCATGGTCTACCTATTCTACCCATCCTATGTGTAGTAAGTGGTGGTATTATGCGAAGCACTCTCTGTGGAAACATTATTTTCCAGTGTTACCTAAGGATGCTTCTATATTGATAAAATTGCGCTGGTTATTAATGCATTTGGGATGTAATATACAGGATAAATCTTTGCATTAATATTGCAAAAAATAAATGAATACAGTAGAGGTGAATTTGGGAAAACGCAATAGCAGTATTGAGTTACTACGCATTGTTGCAATGGTTACTATCGTGTATTTTCATTTCCATGCACGGGACTTTAGTTTGTATGTTTTGGGAAATGAACGTATTCAAGAAAAGGGTTTATTTCTTCACACTGTCTTACATCACCTCGGAATGTTAGGTGTTCCTTGTTTTATGTTTGTTTCTGGGTATTATGGTATAAAGTTCAGAGAAAACCGTTTTGTTGATATTACATTCCAGTGTTTATTTTATGCATTATTGACATTTGCCGGTTGTTATGCTTTTTGCGGGTATCGTAATATACAGCAACTTTTCTTTTTTAATAATTGGTGGTTTGTTCTAGCTTATGTTGTCATTTATATGCTTTCATCAGGTTTAAATTATATTATAGAAATATTGAGTGCTAAAAAGATGTTGATTATGATCATACTTTTTTATTTTATGATGATGGGATCAATGTTTAATAAGGCTGCTACTACTAATGGATTAATGACATTATTGGCTATTTATTTCATGGCAAGATGGATAAAAATATATTTTAATGAGAGGCAAAAAAACTTACTTGATTTTCATAGCCATTGGTTTGTTAATAATGAAGTTCTTGGGTATAGTTGTTGCTTTCAAAACTACACACTTAGGATTGCTTCCTTATTTAAGTTCTTATGATAATCCCATGAATATAGTTTGTGTAGGTGGAATGATTATAGCTGTGGAACGTTTTTATTTTTCTTCTCGTATTATAAACTATTTCGCTAATAGTACTCTTGCGGTTTATTTACTTTCAGAAAGCCAAATTGGGCAAATGATCTTTAAAAAGCTATTTGTACCTTATGAAGGTGTTCATTATTCGATAGTCTACTTTGCGGCAAGCCTTATTATATATATTATTTGCGTTGGTGTTGACAAAATCCGTATTTTATTGACAGCGAATATCATGTATAAATTAACAATAAACAAAGATAAATGAATCCTCAAGTTTCAATTGTTACTCCTGTATATAAGGTGGAGTCATATATTGCAGAGTGTGTCCAATCTGTAATTAATCAAGACTATGATAACATTGAGTTTATTTTAGTAGATGATTGTGGTGGTGATAACAGTATCCATATAGCAGAAGAACTACTTGCAGGGTCTACAAAGTCTGGCTTTTCTTATAAAATCTTAAGGCATGAATACAATCGTGGCGTATCAGCAGCAAGAAATACAGCTATGCATGCTGCTACAGGGGACTATATTTTTTGTTTAGATAGTGATGATAGGCTAATGGCCGAATGCATATCAAAGTTGGCTAAAAAAGCTGTAAATGATGATGCCGATATTGTCATGTGTGGACATCAATCAGAAGCAGAAGCTTTGAACCGTGGAGGTTTTATGAACGCTCCCATTAGTATAATTGAGGGACGGAATTCTATTTTAAATGCTTTATGTGATCAATGGTTTAATGTTGCTCCATGGTGCAAATTGTTGAAGCGCTCATTTATATTACAAAATAAATTATTTTTTTTAGAAGGAATCATAAATGAGGATAATCTTTGGACTTTCCAATTATGCTTAGCAGCTCATAAAATATCATTTCTAAAGGAGGATTTATATTTTTATAGATATAACAAAAAGTTCCATAATGTCAGATTCAAAGCAGTTAGTAATTTTGAATTCTAATAAAATTATTCTACAAAACTTTTTAAATGAAATTATTCATATAGCTTCCCTTTGGAATAATATTAGTATTTATAAAATTTATATGAGACAATTAATTCTTTATTATACTATGCTTATTAAATATGGGAGAACTGATGATTTACAGAAATTTGTTAGAGAATTAGGAAATATAAATATTGTAGTGAATATTTTCTTTTTGGAAGTCGGAGGTGGCAACTTATTATAGAATGTGGAATATTGCATTTTTGCTGCCATCTTTTCTTAGGATATTTTATATTAAAGCTATTGTTTGTGCTCAAGAAAAAGTTACTTCATAATTTCGATAACTGCACTTATAAAAATGGAGACTAGAAATAAGTTAAAGCACATTTGCCAATCAAATGATTTGAATAGGGTGATAGTGGGAAAAGGAGAAGTATCTTCTTTATACGTATTGAAAACTTTTGGAGCAATATTTGTTTTACTGATACATTTTGCACTCATATACTGTCAATACTTAGAACCGATCTATCGTCTAGGTGTTCCTATCTTTTTTGCTATAGGTGGATATTTTTATTATTCGAAAGATGTTTCAAAGATTAAGGAGCGTAGTTTAAAGTCTTTGAGAAAAATGATGAAATTAATATTGTTTCTCAATTTGGTATATGCTGTTTTGAACTATTTTATGATTGATTGGAAATTTAATTTTACTTTTGAAGGAATAGTACGATGGATAACTTGTGGAGATAATGTGTCGGGACATTTATGGTTTCTTACTTCATATGCTTGGACAATTGTATTTCTTTGGCTACTCCACATTTTTCATCTTCGCAAATTAATATATCCTTTAGCGATATTGTTAGCTATCTTCGGATTTGTTGGAGGACAATATGCTTTCTTATTTCCTTCCCTCTCTCTGAATGATTATAATTATTTAATTCCCAATGTAATGGGAGGATATTCGTTTTTTGTTCTAGGTTTTTGGATGAAAGAATATGAAACATTTATCATGTCCAAATTGAATAAAAAAAATACTCTTATTTTGTTGGGTATAGCCATAGTAATGTGTTATATCGAACATTGACTTTTAATATTATTGGGACATTATTCAGGCAATACAATGATTAGTTCTTATTTTTTGATGACTATCTCTATATTTTTATGTTTAGAGTATTGTGATGTTGGTTCTAAAGGTGTTATGTCATATTTTAGATGTATTGGAAAGTACCATTCAGGTAATATTTATTATTGGCAATTTGTTGTATCTCTTTTATTGCTTAATCCATTGCTAAGTATTTGTCCTTTTTTCAAAAATTATTGTGCCGTTGTGATATTTTTCTTGTTATGTTTATTTTCAATAGCATTGAATTTTATTCAAACTAAAGTTGGAATTTTATTAAATCTTTTCAAATGCTCCCGTTAATATCCATTATAATGCCTATTTATAATGCAGATAAATTTTTGGCAAAGTCTCTCGATAGTATTTTGAATCAGTCTTTTCAAGAATATGAGTTAATATTGCTAAATGATGGTTCAAAAGATAATAGTTCTGCTATTGCTAAGGAGTATGCGCAAAGAGATAAACGCATTACGTTCATAGATAAAGAAAATGAAGGAGTATCTAAGACTAGAAATAGAGGGATAGATATATGTCAAGGCAAATATGTCATGTTTGTAGATTCGGATGACATTATTTATGAAATATCTTTGGAGAGAGTCACTGAGGCTTTATTAGATTTTAATCCAGATTTTCTTAAATATGAATTTCAGACCATTGATGAACTAGGGGATGCACTTTATCCAAATTATAATGCGAAAAGGCGTATAAAATATTCCAATAAAATAATGAGTGCTTGTGATTTTATGAATAGGGTTATGTGTGATGAGTATTATCTCTGTATGCACGTATTTAGACGTTCATTAATGAATGAATATAATATCCGTTTTCTTGAAGGGTGTACTTGCAATGAAGATACTTTATTAATAGCTCAATATTTAAATCACAGTAGTTCTCATATATATATACCAGATGTGGTATATGGATATAGAAAATATGTTGGTGCTGTTACTTCACGTGTAACAGAACGAAATGTAAATGATCAAAAAAGGGTCTTTAATGCGCTTATTGACATTGCTAAAAGTTCACATGGGGCATTCTGTATTCAAATTAGAAGATTGGCGGAAAACATAGCGTCTAACATATATATAAATTTTCAACAGTTAGGCTTAGATAAAAAAGGACTTACTTCTGTTGTTGAGAACTGTACTAAACGGCCTATAAGTCTACGTTGGAAGATTGTTAAAGTTGCAGGTATTAGTGGATATAAAACATGGAGATTGATAACTATTATTGAAAGATTTATGCGAAAAATTAGATGTTTTTAACAATGGATATGTCATATAATAACAGATTTGAATCGAAAATAAATGTAGGTGTAATCATTGGTGTAGTTTCTATTTTTTTACTTCTTCCACCCTTTATCGGTATTCCTATAATTATTTCATTTTTTGGCTACAAAAACTAATGCTACGAAAACGCAGTATTATACGTATTTCGCTTGTATAGCAGCTTATATAGGTGCAGTTAATGCAACCAAATCACCAGGTGGAGATCAGATACAATATTATGTAGCTTATATGAATGTACCTGATGTTGGGTTTTGGAAATCTTTAGTACATATTTATGGATTAGGATATTTTAAAGATCCTACAAAAGTTACTATATCAGGTGAGTTCATGAATGGGATTTATAATTACTTAGGTTATTATCTTACTTTGGGTTATTATCCTTTATTTATTGCTATTTATTCGTTTTCTGAAATTATGTTAGTATTAATGGGGGTATACCACTTTTCAACTAAACTAAAGAAGCCACATAAGCCATTAATTTGTGGAGTTATAGTTTTATGTTTTTTTTATTTATATTTTAATCTAATGCTACAGATTCAAAAGCAATTTTTCGGTCAGGCTATTATGATGTATGTATTAGGTTATTATGCACGTTATGGTAAGATGACTACCAAACTTTATATCCTTGTAGCAATCTCTGTTTTTACTCACGCTGCAAATTTATTGTTTATTCCTTTTTTGTTGATTAAAAAGTTAAGGGGGAACCTGTCAAAGCAAGCTTTAATGTTTATGAGTATGATGTTTGTAACTTTGATTATACTAGGGCCACGAATTGCAGGTTCTCTTAGTGTAGAGAATGGAGGAGTATTGTCGTATGGTGTATCACGTTTAGCCGATAGTGATGGTTTAGCTGATAATGCAGGTAGTTTGACTTTTCTACACCCACGTACCCTTATTATACTATTGCCTCTGCTATATGTGCTGTACAAAAACTTTGAGAGAACGAAAAGCTTTAAACTCGACTGAAATGTTTATTCTAAACATTCAGTTACTTTTAATTTTAGCTGTATTTGCGATGTTTAATCAACCACTGGCTCAATATCGTTATTTTATGATGACCTATTTTTTTGTTCCTTTTTCTTACCATATATTAGTAGTCAGGTTCAAAAAAGAGATAATATATTGGTGTTGATTGCAGGGTTGAGCTTAAGTACATTCTATGTTTTTTTTTTTGAACATATTATTTGGCAATATGCTCCTGTGTTTGATATTATAATTAAAAGTCCAATATTATTGGTGTTTGGAGATTACTATAAAATATAATAACTATGCATATCTGTTTTGTCTGTCGTGAATACCCACCTTCACTGCGAGGTGGAGGAATTGCTTCATATCAAAAAGAAATGGCTTATGGCTTGGTAACTTTAGGGCATAAGGTTACTGTAATATGTGCGTCAGATAATACTCGCTTAGAATCAACTATAAAGGAGGGAAATTTGACTATAATAAGATTAAAAGGTGGTGATTTTATTATTTCTGCAGTAGAAGGGCATTCAAAGTTGAAGAAACTAAGAACTTTTTATCGTTATAAATCTTATCGTAAAAGAATTAGAAAGACAATTGAAGAAATAAAAGGAATTGATGTTATAGAAGTTCCAGAGTTTGGAGCGGAAGCTTTGTATCTACAAGACCTTCAAATTCCTGTTGTGGTGCGACTTCATACTCCTGCCTTAATGGATCATTGCACTTTCGGTATTCTGCCTTTTAATTTGCATACAGCAAAGTATTACTGGCAGGCTAAGCAAGAATTTAAAGTGATGCGCAAAGCGAAATATATAACATCTTGTAGTAATTCACTTAAAGAATGGGCAATTCTCAATTTAAGCATCAATGAAGATCGAATAGTAGTAGTTCATAATCCAATAAACACAAGCTTGAAATCACAGGAATTATGGCATTCGTCAAACAATGAGAATCGAAAAGTTTTATATGTGGGTACCATTTGTGATTGGAAAGGTTGTGAGGATCTATGTAATGCTATTAAAATATTGCATGAAAAGGGGAAAAAAGTCAGCCTTACTATGATAGGGAAGTCGGGGTCGTACGCTGATATGCTTCAAGCAAAATTCAATGGTGAAAGTTGGCTGGATATCAAAGGATTTATGCAACGAACTGAACTACTACATAAGTATGTAGAGGCTGATTTAGTATGTTTCCCATCATGGTGGGAAAACTTTCCAATGGTTTGCCTAGAGGCAATGTTGAATGGCGCTATTGTATTAGGGAGTAATTCGGGAGGGATGAGTGAAATTATTGATGATACAAAAGATGGTTACTTGATAACTCCTAAAGACCCTTCTTTATTAGCTGATAAGATTGAGTACATTCTTTCACTCCCGGATTCTGAAAAGGTGAAAATTTCAAAAGCTGCACAACGTAAAATAGAGATGAATTTTTCATTGACAACACTTTTAAGTAAGACAATTTTATATTATGAACGATGTATAGAACAAAATAATAATAGAAAATTATGAGAATACTTTGGATTACTCCATGGTTTGGTAATTATCGCATTCCTGTATATGATTATCTGAATAAAAAAAACAGCAACAATTTTTATCTGATTTGTAATTCTTCGGATTTATCTGATTTAGTAAAACAAAAGCTGTGTAGTACATTAGGAAATAACGTGTATATACTTGATGGTGAAAAGCGGATAACATTTGGAAAAGGAGGAAATACTACGTTTGCTAATTCTACTCTAACTATTAAAACCGTAGATGGCTTATATAAGCAAATAAAGACTATCAATCCTGATGTGGTGATAGTAGAAGGCTTTGGTAGTTGGTCTCCATACGGTATTAGGTATGCATTTCTTCATCGAAAAAACTGATGATGTTTTATGAAAGGACGAAGTATGTAGAACGTAATTCTCCTTGGTATAGAACGCTATATAGGATTTTAATAGGGCATTTTGTAGATCATTTTTTGATTAATGGTATACAAACTGAAGAATATTTAAATGATACTTTGCATTTTAAGTCAACACCAAAAACTCTGGGGGTAATGTGTGCTGATAGTTTTAATCTGCAGAAGAATGTACGCAATACTTCTATAAATGATATCAATAAGGAAAAAGATAAGTTGAATATTTCAAGAGATGGATTGACTTTCTTATTCGTGGGGCAAATTGTGGAGCGTAAGGGGATTAGACAGTTATTAGCAGCTTGGAGAAAACATACAATGGAGTTTCCGAATGATCATTTAATAGTCATAGGTACGGGAATTTTGGAAGATAAAATGTTGGAAGATTATAAGGATATTGCAACAATTCATATTCTTGGTAGTATAAGTTATGATAAATTGCACCTTTATTATGCCTTAACAGATGTCTTTATAATGCCTACACTTGAAGATAATTGGTGTTTAGTTCTTCCAGAGGCTATGGCGTGCAAATTGCCTGTGGCTTGTTCGATTTATAATGGTGGTACATCAGAATTAATTAAGGATGGTGTAAATGGATATGCTTTTGATCCTCTTAATGAGACGTCAATATTAGAAATATTATCGAATTTTCATCATGTAAATCTTATAGAAATGGGAGAAAAATCTATCCAAATAGAAAGTAATTTTACTCCGGATAAAGCTGCAAAAAGAATTCTTGAAGCTTGTAAATCTGTGCTGAAATGAAAATAGAATATACTAATATGCCGGTTGGCGGAAATCGTTATGTTTTCTCAATTAAATATCTCTTGAACACTTTGCGAACTTGGTACTTGTTTCATTTAAAATTTCCTTGGGTAAAGTATAAAGGATTTGTTAGAGTAATGGCGTATACTCGTTTTGCAAAACGTAAGATTGAACTAGGTCATCATGTGCAATTTGGTAAATATTGCAGTGTAGCGGCTAATCTTACAACAGGAAACTATGTACTGTTTGCGGGCAGAATTTCTTTTGTTGGTGGCAACGATCATCAAATAGATATTCCTCAATCTACTATTTGGGAATCGCCTAGAGGAGATGAAAGGGATATTGTCGTTGGAAATGATGTATGGGTAGGCAATGGTTGTACGATTTTGGGTGGCGTAACTATTGGAGATGGGGCTGTTATAGCGGCAGGGGCTGTTGTAACAAAAGACGTGCCTCCTTGTGAAGTTTGGGGCGGAGTGCCTGCTAGAAAATTGAAAGATAGATTTAAGAATATCGAGGATAAAATAAATCATTTGAATTTCGTAGAAAAAATATGCCTAAGTTAGCTAGTGATAAACATTGCACAGGTTGTATGGCTTGCTATGATGCCTGCAAGTACAAGGCTATTGGAGTGATAGAAAAGATTGCCAACCTTATGTGGAAGTGGATAAGAATGCTTGCGTGAATTGCGGATTATGCACTTTGGCCTGTCCTGTTGTTACTTCTATTCAAAAGAACTCTGTTAAGAATATGAAAGTATATGGAGGATGGGCTATTGATGAGGAAGCACGAATTAATGCAGCGAGTGGCGGTGGTTTCATTGGATTAGCGCAAAGTTTTTTTCATTTGCATCAGAAGGAGAAAGTAGTGGTGATAGGTGCAACTTTGGAGAATAATAGAGTGAAACATATTATTGTTGAACGGGAAGAAGATTTGCCATTAATCACTAATAGCAAGTACATACAGAGTGACACAGCGGGTATCTATCGAAAAGTGAGTGAAAAACTCAAAGAAGGTTATTGGGTAATGTTTTCGGGGTGTCCTTGTCAAGTGGCGGGGGTGTATGGGTATTTGCGTAAAAAACGTGATCATGAACGATTGGTAACTGTTGAAGTGGTATGCCATGGTATCGCTAGTCATGAAGCACTTGATCTGCATTTGCGATATTACCAGTCAAGTAAAATCTATCGTTTTCGTGATAAACGTTTAGGTGAACAAGATTGGAAATGTTCACAGACTACTATTATTGATCTGCAAGGGAAAGAGGTAAAGTTACATCGTAAAGACGATGTGTTTTATGCTATCTTTGCCGGATGGTTACTTGATCGAAAAAGTTGTAGTAATTGTAAATTCTCAAAGATTGACCGCGTAGCGGATATAACGTTGGGAGATTTTTGGGGACTATCAGTCCCAAAATACTATAAACAAGGTGTATCACTGATTATAGCTAATAACGATAAAGCTCACGTTCTTGTGCAGTCTGCTGATAGTATCTATATTTTCGAAGATTCATTGAAAGTAGCCATTGGTAGTAATCCTAATCTTTTCAACGGTTATAAATTTATTCAATATCACCCATTAGTGATGTGGCCTAATTTCTTCCGTAAAGTACTTCCCACTAACTTACGTTTTAAGGTTGTGACTAATCGTATGCCTTATAAACTGTTTTGGGCAGTTTATAAAGTGGCAACTATTTACCTCATTAAATACCGAAGAAAACAACTAATTCAATGCTTTACTAAAGAATCCTCTCTGAAACATTTATTGACAAAAAATAGCATAGATGTGGAATGGCCGTTTCCTGTACAAAAAAAGACAAATTAATGTGAAATTACTATGAGGATAGGAATAATAACGATAGTAAAGGTTAATAACTATGGTGCCGAGTTACAAGCCTTTGCTACACAGAAAAAAATGGAGATGATGGGCTATGATGTAGAAGTGATTGATTATCTCTACTATAAAGATTGGCATTTCAATGATACTGCTATGGCACAGCCATTAGTGAAAATGAATGGTAAAGATAAGCTGATGTATTTTTTTAAATATAGAATTGCAGCTTTTCTCGTAGATAAAGTGATGCCTTTGATAAATGATAATGTCAAAAAACGTATGGTCAATTTCCGAGATTTTCATCGTAAAAATACTAAATTTTCACGTTGTTTTAAGTCAATGGACGACCTTTATCGAGAGCATTTAGATTACGATGTGTATGTAGTGGGTAGTGACCAAGTGTGGAATCCAGGAGCTTCTTCTTCTATAGAACCTTATTTCTTAACGTTTGCTCCACAAGGGGCACGTACCTTTTCATATGCGTCAAGTTTTGGAGTGGATAAAATAGGTTCCTCAATAATGCCTAAAATGAAAGAGTGGATGAGTTGTATAAAGGCTATATCGGTACGTGAAACTTCAGGTGTTGAATTGGTGAAGCGAATTACAGGTTGTGATGCTACATTGGTTTGTGATCCAACACTATTGCTGGACAAAGAAGACTGGAAACCCTACATGAAGGTGGTACTTAATATGCCACAACGTTATGTTATTATTTATCAACTTTCTGCTTCACAAACTATTGTAGATTTGGCTTGTCGCATAGCTCAAGAACAAAATATTCCTGTATATAGAATTTGTAAGCGCGCTTTTTGGGTGGAACAAAATGAAGGAGTAAAAAACATACTCGATGCAGGTCCAGCTGAATTTCTTTCATTGATTGCAAATGCTTCATGTGTAGTAACCGATTCCTTTCACGGAACTGCTTTCTCCGTAAATTTCAATATTCCGTTCTATACAGTAGTATCTGTTAAGAAAAAAAATAATAGTCGTATGGAATCACTTTTAAGATATGTGGGACTAATGGATAGAATGGTGAGAGATAATGTAGGTGTAAAATGTTTTTCACTTACGACATACGATAAAAATAAAGTAAATAATCGTTTGCTAGAATTACGAAAGCTATCAGTAGACTTTATTAATAATTCAATTAATTGTTGATGAAACAAAGAAATATAGGCATTGATATTTTGAAATGTTTTGCTGCGATCGTTATTACTAATTCACATATGGATATACTTTATCCAAAGTTTGGAGCATTAGCTACTGGTGGCGCAATTGGTGATGCTCTCTTTTTCTTTTGTTCTGGTTTTACACTATTCTTGGGTAGGATGGGCCGATTTGATAATTGGTATAAACGACGCATTAATCGTATTTATCCTACAGTTTTTGCATGGGCAATACTTGGCTCGTTATTATTTGGTTATCACAATGATATAAACAATATACTTCTATCGGGAGGAGGATGGTTTGTTAGTTGCATAATGTTATACTATGTGTTATTATATTTCATACAACGCTATCTGCTTGAATACTTAAAATTAGTATTTACGATAGTAATGATAATATGTGCCAGTTATTTTGTGTTAATAGATACTCCGATGGATTTTAATATGTATGGAGTGGGATATTTTAAGTGGTTTCATTTCTTTATGTTTATGCTGATGGGAGCGATGATGGGGATTGCACAACGAGAATATAGATATCATTTTGTATGGGATGGATTGAAACTGATAGGATGTGTTGTTGTATTTTATGCACTATATGCTTTTAAAGATATTGCGATATATAATAAATTTCAGATGTTGACATGGATTCCATTATTGGGCACAGTATTCTATTTCTTCAAGTTATGTAACTCTGATTTCATGAAGAAGGTTTATCACCAACGGATAGTAGGCTGGACTATCAAACTGGTTGGTGGATTGTGCTTAGAGATATATTTAGTACAAACTTCTCTGTTTACTGATAAAATGAATGCTATTTTTCCGTTTAATTTAATTGTAATGTTTGCTATTATAGTACTTGCTGCGTATATCTTACGTTGTGGTGCAAGGCTGTTTGCGCAGACTTTTAAAAATATGGACTATGACTGGAAGGCAGTGTTTAAGGTCGTATAAGTATTAAGATGAATTTGACTAAGGATCATTCTATACAAATTAAAGGGGCAGCCATTCTTTGTATGATGTTATTTCATCTATTTGGTTTTCCTGAACGTATTTCGACTAGTGCATGGTGGATGGGAATGCCTATTATCAAAGCACTTCAGATATGCGTACCCATTTACCTTTTATGGCTGGATATGGTTTGCAATGTGTGGCTAAAAAGGAGGGGATAACATGGAGGATCATTGGAAAACGATTGAAGAAATTATATTTGTCTTTTTGGTGGGTAGCAGTGCCATTTATTACTATTGGTTGTATTATTGGATATTATGCATTTAATGCTGAAACCGTCTTTTATAATCTTTTGGGACTTACTGCATCATGTAATGGGGAATGGTGGTTCTTTTCACTTTATGCAGAGTTGCTTGTTTTATTCTACTTTATTAGTAAGATAAAGCTGGGTTGGAAAGGCTATCTATTATTGATGCTTGGATTATTGATTTTCACAAGGGCCTTAAATGGTGTATTGCGTTTAGATGATGGCATTATTGTGGAGAGACATCTAAAAATGCTATTGATAGATTTGAATGTTTTTATGCTAGGTTGCTTCTTTGCTAAGTTTGATATATTTGGATGGCTAAATGAACAATATTTTGGCTTTATAAGAAGACATGGCTGGCTCCATTATTTATTTTAATACCGATTTTGGTACGAGCTTATTTGCCTCTTATTGGTATTACTGAGTTACTGATAGTTCCTATATTTTGTGTAGGAATTGTTAATATATGTAAAACGGGGGGGGTAAAATCTTATTTTTCTTTGGAAAATATTCAACGAACCTTTGGCTTATCCATTCATTCTTCATTTTTTATTTTTTGAATGGTATTTCTTTTGTAACCAATAATCCTTTTGTGATATTTATTACTGTTTTGGGATGTTCTTTGACGTGCTCTATAATCGTAGAGTTTATGAAATCTAAAATTCATATTTAATCCTATATGTTTTCTATTTTAATCAATGCTTATGCCTGTTCTCCTGATATGGGTAGCGAACCTGGTATGGCTTGGAATTGGTGTGTGAATCTGGCTAACTATTGTGAATTACATATTATTACCGAAGGTGAATTTCGTGATAAAATTGAGGCGGTAGTACCCACATTGCCACAAGGTAGGAATATGCACTTCTATTATAATCCGGTTTCAGAAGAGGTAAGAAAAATGTGTTGGAATCAAGGCGACTGGCGTTTTTATAAACACTATCATGCTTGGCAATATCGCACCTATGAGATAGCTCTTGGTATTATAAAGATATATCATATTGATATAGTGCATCAACTTAATATGATTGGTTTCCGTGAGCCAGGATATCTTTGGAAGATTGAAGGAATACCGTTTGTGTGGGGACCTGTGGATGCTAAGGAAAAATTTCCTATAGCTTACTTGCAAGGTGCAGGATTGAAACGGCAACTATTTATGAGACTTAAGAATTTCTTGACAGAACTGCAGCTAAAATATAGCTTGCGGGTACGGAAAACTGCGGAGCATGCTTCAATAGTGGTATCAGCTTCATCGGAATCACAAAAGAGCTTCAAGAAATACTTCAATATTGATTCACCGCTATTGAATGAAACTGGATGCTATCTGCAAGTGCATGATTTTCAAGATAAATCATATAAGAAAGAGTTGGACTTGCTGTGGGTAGGAAAGTTGGATTTTCGTAAACAGCTGGCATTAGCTATCCGCACAGTGGCACAAATGAATAACTCTTCAGTGAAGTTACATATAGTTGGTGGCGGGGATGCTTCTTCTTATCAGCAATTGGCAGAGACGTTAAGGGTAGGTGAACAGTGTGTGTGGCATGGAGCGGTGATGCATAGTGAGGTACAATACTTGATGCGAAAGGCTGATCTATTTTTTTTTACTAGTGTGGCCGAAGGAACTCCACATGTAGTGTTAGAGGCTATTAGCAATAATCTACCAGTAGTTTGTTTTGATATTTGTGGGCATGGAGATTCAATCAATGATAAGATTGGTCGCAAGATTGCGCTATCTAATCCGGATCAATCAGTAAAGGAGTTTGCTAAAATATTGAATGAGTTAGAAGCAGATAGAGGCTTGTTAAAGCAACTGTCATTGAATTGCCGTCAACGACAAGAAGAACTGTCTTGGGATAATAAGGCAAAACATATGTTGGAACTATATAAATCGTGTTCTCCCATTGTATAGTGATACATTTTGGTGAGGAGCAAAGAATATTTCTACGGAATTGGTGAATGAAATAGATACTCTAAATTTTTAATTTCACATGATTAAGTTAAAAGAACTCTCTATTATGGAGAGCATAAATCAACTAAAAGCATTGCCACAAGGTAAGTTGCTAATAAACACGATTAATGCACACTCGTACAACACTGCCTTGAAAGATCCTCTCTTTGCCAAAGCATTGATGAGGGGAGATGCACTTATCCCTGACGGAGCAAGTATTGTAAAAGTTTGTAAATGGTTAAAGATGCAAAGCCAACCACGGGAACGAATAGCCGGTTGGGATCTCTTTGTTTTTGAAATGAATCGCCTTAATGAGAAAGGCGGGCGATGTATGTTTATGGGGAGTTCGGAGAAAGTGTTGGCATTGATAAAACAACGTGCAGCAGTAGACTATCCGAACCTAGAAGTAGTGACTTATTCACCTCCCTATAAGCCGGAATTTTCACAGGAAGATAATGCAGCTATTGTGGCGGCTATCAATGAGGCAAATCCAGATTTGTTGTGGATTGGCATGACTGCTCCCAAGCAGGAAAAATGGATTTATAGTAATTGGCAAAAACTGAATATCCATTGCCATGTGGGCACTATAGGGGCAGTGTTCGACTTCTTTGCAGGTACTACTGAACGGGCTCCGTTATGGTGGCAGCAACATTCGTTAGAATGGCTTTACCGACTGATAAAAGAGCCTAAAAGAATGTGGCGTAGATATCTGGTGGGTAATGTGTTGTTTTTATGGAATATATGTAAAGAAAAATGTGGTTATATAATGGGGTGAGAGGTATGGCTTTAACCAGTAATGGCATTATTTATTGCTGATTTTTAATTATCGAATATGGACTTTCGAAGAAATATTATTATTACTGGTGGTGCCGGATTTATTGGTAGCCATGTGGTACGTTTATTTGTGAACAAGTATCCCGATTACCATATTATTAACTTGGATAATTTGACTTATGCGGGGAATTTGACTAACCTGAAAGATATAGAGAATAAACCAAACTACACTTTTGTAAAAGCAGATATTTGTGACTTTGAGATGATGCTGAAGATTTTTAAACAGTATCATATAGATGGGGTCATTCATTTAGCTGCCGAAAGTCACGTGGACCGTAGTATCAGAGATCCGTTTACTTTTGCTCGTACGAATATTCTTTGAACTTCAAAGAGACCAGAGTCGCCCTACTCGGCTTCGAAAGCAGGTAGTGATCACTTTGTACGCGCTTTTCACGATACTTATAGTGTGCCGACTATTGTGACTGGATAACCAAGAACGGATGGATACTATCACCAGTGGTGCTTATGAGAGCTATTACGAAGGTATATACAAGTCTAAATAGCATATAATAATAACGAAATATGTAGGTCCCTAACTTCATGCTACACACATGAATCCCCTACATTCTGCAGGTTGGGAAAAATACAGCGGTATATTCCTGATCTGTCCCCTCATATTAGCAAAATGCTGATATGTATTCTAAATATATCAACTGTCTGTGAAGATCGTTGATATATTGTTTTTTAATAGTATGCTTATTGATTAAAAATAATTGTAGTTCGACTATATAGTCTCAGATTTACTTGCTATCTTTGTAGTAAAGATACTATTTATTGTATTCAATATGCAAAAAGAAGAGATATTACGATTGATCAAAGAAACAATAGCTAAGACAATACCATCTGGCGCTAAAGTTATTTTATTCGGATCACAGGCTCGTGGAGATGCTAAGGAGGATTCGGATTGGGATATTCTTATTTTACTGAATAAAGATAAAGTCGAATTAGATGACCATGATTATATTTCTTATCCTTTTTTGAGCTTGGATGGAATATTGATGTACAAATTCACCCCATTCTTTATACTTTTAAAGACTGGATGGAAAGAAGTTTTTCACCATTTTATAAAAATGTGGAACGGGAGGGGATTGACTTATGTTAAGTGCTGAGGAAAAAATAGCAATTGTAAATTATCGTAGACAAAAGTCTCACGAAAGTTTGAATGAAGCGAAGGAAGTCATCAAATTGGGCTTTTGGAGTTTAGCTGGAAATAGACTTTATTATGCTGCTTTTCATATGGCTTCTGCTCTGTTGTTGGATAAAGGAATAACAGCACGTTCTCATAGTGGAGTTATCCATCTGATTGGTGCTCAATTTGTGACCAAGGGATTATTGGAAAAAGAATATGGACGTTTGTTTTCTCGGTTGTTTGAAATGCGTCAATCGGGTGATTATGATGATATGTATGACGTAACAGAAGAAGAAATTCTTCCTCTTATTGATAAAACTGTAATGTTTATTTCTAAAATGGAGGATTTGTTGACTTTTAAGTAGGGTATAGTGAAGTCCCTTATTTTATCTCAAATTTCTAAAATACGCCCGCACCTTCCGCATAATCTTGATTCCCATCACTATGCCATCGAATACAGCCATACCTGTATTGAACGAACGCATGAGGGCATCCGCCTTGTTGGTTGCCGGAGCAAGTGGGGCAAATATTTCGCGTGTAGTAGCTGTCATGGCTTTTTTTTGAGCATGGATCTCATTTAAAGCTTTTTTTTACGTTCGGCAATCTTTTCTAATGTAAATTTCTG
>VOFB01000059.1_pt1 | contig 73260 bp, 83 predicted proteins | sample 5384141 | NCBI WGS metagenome assembly VOFB01 (sample SAMN12384721, study PRJNA508395) | human gut metagenome | isolation source: healthy gut A | host: Homo sapiens
AGGATGCGGAAATGCTCCGTATCAAGAGCGGACACCTCACTGCAGTAACGGATGACAAAATCAAGTTCCGTTTCCGCATTGACCTGTTTTGCTTCCCAGTACTCCTTACCGGAAAGATTATTCACATAGGAATAACATTTATAATAGTCACTCCATACAAGGGCATGGTTTCCTGTCCCATCCTTCTTCGTGCTGCTTTTCTGTATCATGATCCGTTCACGCATGAGTTCTATCATCAGAATATCTCCCTCCTGATTCCAAAAAACAGATACTTCAGTGTTTCCGTCATTGTCTTATGATCTGCTTCTTCCCGATGCTCATACAGGTAAGCAATAACATACAGTTCTGCAGTACGGACAACAGATTCATACTCTTTGAGTTCTTCCGGGGGTTGTCTTGTCACATCTAAGATCAGGCGGTCGGATGTTTCCATCAGACGGAGGATGAGTTCATCCTCGTCTGACGAATCGACCCTGAGATACCCTTTGGCTTCCTCAAGCGTTACGAACATCCTGCCACCCCTACTTTCCGGCAGCCTTGATATCAAGTGTCTTGACTGCCTCGGAAAGGATCAGCTTGCCGTCCACACGCTCGGAAGCAAGGAATCCGACCTGTCCAGTTGTAGCATAAAGCTCATTCAGTCTCTTGAAACTTCTGCCCTGGCGGTCTGCGATCCAGTAGTAACTGTAATCACCGAATGCCATGACACGGTTTCCGGCTGCAAGCTCCGGCACATAGATGGATGTGCGGTAAGGACGGTTTAAGATCTTATCAGGTTCTCCTTCCCTTACGGACGGCTGCCAGATATAATTTCCGTTTCCGTCCTTCAGCTTTCTGATTGCCTTTACGGTCGAATCATTCAAAAGCCATACCGCCTTGTTACGGTAAGGGGCACGGAGGGAATAATAAAGATCCATGACATCATCAAACGTAATGGATGTTCCGGTGGATGTCACGCCTGTCTCAGCACCGCCTGTGGCATTGAAGATTCCGGTAGGCTTGCCTTTGCCGTCACCGATAAAGAATGCCTCCTCTTCCTTCGTACCGATCCTTCTTCCGAACTCCCTTGAGATGTACTGCTCGATATTGAACACACTGTCATTTAAGAGTTCATCGGACACCTTGATCATGGTTGCCAGCTTAAAGGCACTGATGGTTGTCTGTCCGAAGCTGTCATCAGATTCCGGGAACTGACCTCCCTCATCGATCCATGCCGCCTCACCCTTGGATGTAACGATTGGAATCTTACGGTCACCGCTCGATGTCTTGATGACGGTTGCAAGGTTACGGAAGAATACCTCCTCTTCCAGTGCTTCCACCAGTTTCTTCTCGTACTCATCCGGTACAAGATAACCGCCCTCGGAATCCGTGCCGATGGTAAGGGCATTCTGTACTTCATAGGACAGCACCTTGTTTCTCATGCCGTTCCAGAACGCTTTTCTGTACTCATCGGTTGCCCTTCCGGTCTTTGTGTCACCGCCCGTCTTTGCATCCGGCTTGTTGGTGATCGGTGTGCTTGTTGCCTTGGAAAGTTCTGCATCGATGGCAGCCTGTCTTTCCAGTCTCTCGATCTCCTTTCCGAGATTCACGACATCGTTTTCCATCTTGTCATAGGTAGCTGCATCCTCAGCGGACACAAAGCCTTCCTGTGTTCTCTTGGCATCAAGGAATGCTTTTGCTGCCTCCCATGCCTTTGCTCTTTTTTTTCTCTTAATTCTAAAATCTTGCTCATCTTGAAATCCTCCTTAATGTGTTAAAAGACTCAGTCTTTTTTCTAACTGGCTGACTGGTATCATGGCATCCACACGGGATACCCTGGAAAGGAACGATTCATTCATCGCCTTGGTGGAATACATCATGGAATCCTGCTGGAACGGGAACTTCTTTTTCTTGTCCTTATCCTCGTCTTCCTTTTCTTTTCCTTCCTCTCCATCACCGCCTTCTTCCGGTTCTTTTTCCGGCTTTTCAGGCTTTTTCTTCTTCTCTTCATCCGTCTCACCGGAAGAAAAGAGTATCTTATCCGCAAATCCAAGCTCCACTGCCTTCTTCGCATCGAACCAGGTCTCATCGTCCATCATGTGGGAGAGCCTTGCACGGGTAAGCCCCGTCTTGAATTCATAGGCATTTAAGATCGATTCCTTGACCTCGTTTAACATGGCGATTGCTTTCTGCATATCCCTTGTCTCGCCCATTGCCATGGTCGCAGGATTGTGGATCATCATCATTGCAACAGGGGATACACAAACCGTGTCTCCTGCCATTGCGATCACGGATGCTGCCGAAGCTGCAATGCCGTCAATCTTGACTGTCACGCTTCCCTTATAGTCACGGAGCATGTTATAGATCTGTGCAGCCGCGAACACATCACCGCCCGGAGAATTGATCCACACCGTGATATTTCCATTTCCGGCATTCAGTTCATCCTTGAAAAGCTGCGGGGTGACTTCATCCCCGTACCATGTTTCATCCGAGATCATGCCATTTAAAAAGAGCGTCCTTTCCATGTCAGGCACGCTCTCATCTTCATTCCTTATCCAGTTCCAAAACTTCCGCTTCATCGTTTACCTCTCTTTCCGCTGTTTTCCTGTGCCGGAGTGTTCTGCTGCCCAGTATCCGTCTTTGCAAAAGCTCCAGCATCCGCAAGTTTGGTCATTGCACCGTTTATCAGATACAGGTTTCCCCCTTCCTCATCAGGGATCGGGTTCATGTTTTCCATCTCACGGATATCATTTGCAGAAAACCATCCGTTCTGCCTTCCGACCGCATAGCCGTTCATCCTTGACTGATAATCCCCTCTCAGCAGACCGTCCACATTCAGCTTGATAAAATACTTTCCTTTCTCTCCCGGCAGAAGGAGCGATCTCTGTAAGGACTGCTCCCATCTGATCACCCACGGATCAAGTGTGTATTTTACGAACTCCAAGGACTGCTGCTCGATATTGGAAAAGCTCGACTTATCAAGATCACCGACCATATGTGGCGGTATCCTGTACAGTCTTGCGATCTCATTGATCTGGAATTTCCTTGTTTCAAGGAACTGTGCCTCTTCCGGTGGTATCCCAATCTGCTGATACTTCATGCCTTCCTCAAGCACTGCTATCTTGTGTGCGTTACTCACGCCACGATACACGGAGTTCCAGGACTCCCTCACCTTTGACGGGTCTTTTAGGACTCCAGGATGTTCCAGGACTCCGCCCGGATTTGCCCCGTTTGCAAAGAAACTCGCCCCGTATTCCTCACAGGCAAGCGTCATGCCGACAGCGTTCTTTGCCATCGCAATCGGGGAATATCCGATCAGTCCGTCAAACCCAAGTCCGGGAATATGAAGCACATCCTCTGCTTTCAGTTTGATATTTCCATATTCCTTGAACGTAGGGTTCTCATCACTGTTTCTGGAATACACATAATAGATGTTTCCTTTGTCATCCCTCTGCACCTCCATCTTGTCCGGAAGGAGCGGATACAGTCCAAGCACCCTTCCCGCCCCGTCCCTTATGATCTGGGCATACGCATTTCCCCATATTAACAGATGGCTCATCAGTGTTTCCCTGAACACAAATGAAGTCATCTCTGGGTTCGGCTCATCATGGAGCAGATAATATAGCGGATGGTCATGCACCAGCTTCTTGCCTCCGTCATCCTGGTACTCATATACATGAAGAGGTAAGGATGCGACTGCTTCTGCTAGTATCCTCACACAGGCATACACTGCCGTGGTCTGCATTGCAGTTCTTTCATTGACAGGCCTTCCGCTCGTTGTCCTTCCAAACAGGAACGAATATCCTGCATCTGCTGCCTTATCCACAGGCTTATCCCTTGCCTGTCCGAATCCGAATAAACTCTTAATTCCCATGTGACACCTCCTAAAAATGGGTACAAAAAAAGCACCTCCGAAGAAGTGCCGTTCCTGATCATCTCTGATAATTGTTCAGTCGTGGGAACTCTTTCCCATTCCTGTAGTAATAATATTTTCTCAGTGCATTCTGCATTGGATTTTTCTTTGGGTTCTCAATCGGTTTCAGTTTCATCAGCGAATCATACATAAGGTCATCATCCGCTACCACTGTTTCCAGATCCAGTCCGAGGATCTCCTCTGCTTTCAGTGCAAGGGACTTCCTTGTCTGCGCCCCGTGCTCACCGCTAAGTTTGGGGTCTTTTTCCATACTGTTCATAAAAAATTCTTCCTGCATACGAAATGCCTCCCTGTGCTTTTCCTATATCTTAACACAGAAACATGCAGCCGGATTATGATTTTACAGAATCATACACGGCTGCATCAGAATACAAGAATACCCCTGTCATCATACACGCTTCCGTCACTGCCTTCATTTCTGATTGCACGGTCAAGTGCCATAACGGTTGCAACGGCCCCGTCAATCTTCTCCGTGGATTTTTCCTTATCCATTTTGATGTTTCCCGCTGGATCCTGACGGACAAACACATTATCCATCATCCAACGCAGTACCTTATGTCCGCCATGTGCGATCCGTTCTTCCAATGTCAGTTTCATCAGTTCTTTTGTCGGTGGACTCATATCCTTATATCCCTGTCCGAACGGGACAACGGTAAATCCCATACCTTCAAGGTTCTGCACCATCTGCACAGCTCCCCATCGGTCAAATGCGATCTCCTTGATATGGAACTTTCTGCCAAGTTCATCAATGAACTGCTCGATAAATCCATAATGGATGACATTTCCTTCCGTGGTCTTTAAGCACCCTTCGGCTGCCCAGACATCATACGGGACATGATCCCTTCGGACACGCAGCCTCATGTTATCCTCTGGTATCCAGAAATACGGAAGTATCACATATTTCTCCGTATCGTTCCTTGGCGGGAACACAAGCACGAATGCCGTGATATCCGTGGAACTTGAAAGGTCGAGTCCGCCATAGCATTCCCTACCGAGAAGCTCATCCTCATTCACGGCAAAGGAACAGGCATCCCACTTATCCATCTGCATCCACCTGGTGCTCTGTTTCACCCACTGGTTCAGACGGAGCTGCCGGAACACGTTCTCCTCTGCTGCATTCTCTTTTGCACTGATATATGCATTCTGCACTTTCTCAATGTCAATCGTGTATCCGAGTGACGGATTTGCCTTATACCACACATCCTCACTCGACCAGTCATCCTCATCGGATGCCCCGTAGATCACAGGATAAAATGTCGGGTCTATCTTTCTCCCCTCTATGATATCCAGAGCCTTCTGGTGCTGTTCAAAACACACGGAATTCCGGTCTGTCCCGGCTGTCGTAATCAGGAAGAACAACGGCTGTGTCCTGGCATCACCGGAACCCTTGGTCATGACATCGAACAGTTCCCTGTTCGGCTGTGCGTGCAGCTCATCAAAGATGACCGCATGGACATTCAGTCCATGCTTTGTGTATGCCTCTGCCGACAGCACCTGGTAGAAGCTGTTGGTTGGTTTATATACAAGCCTTTTTACGGACATGACGGGCTTGATCCTTTTCTTCAGTGCCGGACACTGGTCCACCATATCCACTGCAACATCAAATACGATGGAAGCCTGCTGCCTATCGGAAGCACAGCCATAAACCTCTGCTCCCCATTCACCATCACCGCATGTCATATACAGTGCAATGGCAGCCGCCAGCTCCGATTTTCCGTTTTTCTTTGGTATCTCACAGTAACAGGTATTATACTGCCTGTATCCGTTTTCCTTTACAGTCCCATAAATGGTACGGATGATCTCGTCCTGCCACGGGAGAAGTTCAAACGGAACTCCCCGCCACCTTCCTTTGGTGTGCTTCAGGCAGTTTATGAAATTGACCGCATGGTCTGCTTTTGCCTTGTCAAACATTATCCTGCACCGCCTTTCACAAGCAGAAGCTCCATTTCATCGTTCTGCTTATCCTCACCGCTGTCCGTGGAGATACGGCTTCTTGCGGACGGGGTCAGTCCGAACTGCTCACAGAACTTATTCATGATCTTCAGATAGGTCTGGGCAATGGACACCTGCGGTACCTGCTGCCAGTATCCGCTCGGGGTCTTTACGATGGTCCCGTGCTGTGTAATGAACTCCTCTGCCTCTTTCCATCTCGCATATGCCTGACAGTATCCTGCGAATGCTGCCATATCGATTTCCGTAAGGATTCCCAGATGCTCCAGCTGTTTTGCCATCCGCTTCCATTCCTTCTTTGCCTCATCCTCAAGCCATGCCGGACAGCGCGGGGCCTTTTTCTCAGGCTTTGGTTCGCCCGTATTAAGGCTTCTCTTGCCCGGATTGCCCTCAAGCACCTTTACTGCCGTAGGCTTTGGTTTTCTTCCTCTCTGTGCCACTGTCCTCACCTCCCCACAAATGGCATAATAAAAAGACCTCCGAAGAGGCCTTCCGATTTGTGTGTTTATTCTTAAAGTGTCATTCTGATTGCCGGAATTCTTGCTTTCTTTCCTGTTTTCCAATCCGAGTATGTTGCATTCACCTCGGTAAGCCTTGCCATCCTGATGCCTTCCTTTTCAAATGCTGCAAGTGTTTCAATCAGGCTTGAAAATGTACTGCTTATCGTAAATTCGCTGATGCCGTTTTCCTTTAAAGCCTTTACAATTTCCGGAATGTCGTAATCCCAGATGACTCCGTTAAAATCAATGTTATCGTTTCCTGTTTCCTGGCAGTCTCTGTATGCTGCAAATAATGTACTGTTGATCCCGTAATCCTTAAGGCTTCCTCCCTCGTTCATGGCTTTTTCAAAAATCTCAATCTTCTTCATGGTCTTGTACCTCCGCTTTTTTCTTTGTTTTCCCTTTCGGTAGGTACATATTCGCTCTAAACGCTGATTATATCCAGTCATTTCAGTGCCATAATGTACACAAAGATAACGGCACTACACTGTGTAAATGTACACAGGCAGGGAACGGATTCCCTGCCCTTTCTGTTATTTTACTTTTGTAAGTGCCCATGCCATTGCATGTCCTGCATCCTCAAACCCTTCTTTTCTTCCGATCCTTGAAATCCTGCATTCGCATCTTCCAAGACCTGTCTCTTCCGGTGTTTCAACCAGTTCATAACCTTCTGCAATGCTACCCTTAAAGCAGTGTTCCCAGACTGCAACCGTATAGTCACCGTAGTCAAGGACTGCTGAATTCATGCATCCGTAAAGCTCCATTCCTAATTTTTCTGCTGTTGTGATCTTTGTTTCCAGCGTATCTTCCTCCGTTTTCTCTGTTTTCCCTTTCGGTAGGTACATATTCGCTCTGAACCGTACATATATCCAGTCATTTAAGCATCATAATGTACACAAAGATTTTTGGAAGAAATTGTGGATTTTACCGCTGCGACCTGTGGATGGATTCAAGGATCTGTTCCTGTTCCTCTGCCCCGACACCAATGCTCTCAAGCGCCTCACGTGTCCCACAGTCTGGGCAGATAAGCGTTCTGCCGTCTGCCCTTGAAAGAGCGGGTGTCCTTCCGTAGGAAGCCCCGCAGCGGGGGCATATCCGTATGTGCAGTGTTTCACTCTTCATGTCCTGCTACCTCCACTGCTTTTATCTGTGCCTCGGAAAGGTAATGCTCGTCAAAGCCAAAGCTGATGTACCCCTGAAGGCATGTGCTGACATACGAAAGGGAAGGTACTCCTATCTTCCGTTCTTCATGCATGATGTACACAAAGCACTTCCTTCTGCGTATCTTCCCCGTGCGGATGCCCCTGATATCAAGTTCCATTTCTTTTTTGTAATAAAACACCGGATATCCTTCGTAGCGGTCAAGTGCCGTCTCATCCGATTCCGTGACTTCCCATACCGCCACTGGAACCTCACCGCCTTCCTTTGGTTCAATGGTAAGATAGGCTCCTGTACGGCTTCCTTTAAAGAGAAGCTCATAATCGTTTATGACTGCAGTTCCGATCACCCTTGCGTGAGGGCATCGTATCCGCATCTGTCTGATGTTCAGGTTGCTGCCATAAGCAATGTAATATCTTTTCATAATGTTTCCATCCTTTCTGAAGGGGATACCCTTCTACCACCTAAAGACCGCTCATGGCGGTCAGTGCTCCAAGGTGGCAGGAGGCTGTTCTCTTCAAGCAGCTCTTCCGCTTCGGAATGCAGTATCTCCTGCAAGTCTCTTTGTAAGGATTTCCCTTGCAGTTTTAAATTCGTCCCCAATGAATCCGAGTCTCAAAAGCCATGTCCGCATTGCGTATTTCGGATTTTCCGTCTGCTGCGGTTTCGGGCTTGCCGTCCTTACTTCCTTTGCCATCTGGCTTAAGGCAAGGCAAAGCTGAATGTAGCTTTTAAGCTGTCCTGCGTGAAGGCCGTTCAGCTTTCCATCTGCAGGTGCATCGAATTGGAAAAGTCTGAACTCAACTGTTCCCTTTGTGAAGGTTGCATGGTAGTTTAACATATGGTATCGGCTGTCATTGTAATGATGGTCTCTTCCGTAGCTTGCGCCGTTTGCCGTGTACCAGATGTCTGCAAGGGCTGCCATCGTTTTCGGTTTCTTTTTATTGAGTTCCTTAAGGAATCTTGGGTCTACCGTTTTGCAGTAGCGGTTCATCCGCCAGCTGTCGAGGTTTAAGGCATCCGCTAAAAGATTCTCGTGTCCCGCCATGATGTTTGCAAGGTTTCGTAAAGTCTGCGGTGTGTGTCCCTTTGCTCCGATGTGGATGTGGACTCCGCATCCCCTTGTTGCATCACTCTTGGCTTCCGCATGTCTGAGCTTTCTTATCAGTTCCTGAAGAAGTTCAATGTCTTCGTAGTGAAGGATCGGTGTGACCAGCTCGCATTTTTTATCATCTGGTCCCGCAATGCTGACGTCCTTCTGGAATTTCCATTCCCTTCCGCTTGCATCCCATGCTGACCATGTATAATATCCGTTTCTGGAAGCCGTATTTTCAAATCTTCCTGTTCCGAAGAATGCTGCTGCAAGTTCTGCTGCCTTATCCCTTCGGATGTTATTCATCTCAACCTCGACCCCGATGGTCTGTTTCTTCATTTCCTCGATCTGCTTTGTAATCCTTTTCGTTCATGGCTTGTACCTCCGTTTGTTTTCTTCCCTTTCGGTAGGTACATATTCGCTCTAAAACACACATATATCCAGTTATATATGAGCCATAAACTGCACAAACATCGGCCGGAAAAACTGTGTATATTATGACTGTATTTTACGCCATTCATCTACTCCGTAGATCATCGCAAGAGAGCCGTGTCCGTCCCATACCGTGTGGAGCTGTCCTGCATCATCCACAAACTCCACCGTTCCGATGGTCCCTGACGGGATCTTTCGGTAGGGATCATCAAGGCGGATAAGCTCCACCCTGGTTCCCGAAGGATATTCCTTCCTCAGTCTCAAGTGTCTGTCTGCTTACTCCGAACATACCGTTGCCCCCTTTCTGCCTTGCGGTTGGCTTTCCACTTTTCCGCATCTTCCGGAGTCCGGAATGCCGTATGGCCTTTCAGCCCCTTAAGGAAGAAGGATCTTGTTTCCTTTCCTTCGCTCCCGCCAAATCCGATGGATACCAGCCATGCCCTCATGTAATATTTTTCATTCTCTTCAATGGTCTGTTTCGGATTCACACGTTTCTGTTCCGATGCTTTCTTTACAATTGCCGATGCAAGTCTGCAGTATTCCATCATGTTATCGGTATGCGGAAATCCCGTGAACTCAATGATCCCGTCTGCAAAGGTGACACCGCTGCATCCGCCCTGTTCCGTAATGAACCCTGCTGCCGTCTCCGTATCTTCGAAAGTTCTTTCGGCCAGGGCATTTATAAGGCTGTCTGCTATGGAAATGCACTCCCTGCCGACTGCCCTGTTGATAAGGTACTGTTTGGAATGCATCATATTTATCAGGTTGATGATGCTCTGTGGTGTCATGCTGCCGATTGGTATTTTGATCTCCGCTTCTGGTTCTTCCGTCTGTGTTTCCTGTGTCTCTTCTGCCACATCATTCTGGAAAAGCACTCTTCTCACCTCGTCTTCCATGCTGTCATCTTCAAGTATGACCTTTGCATCCCTGTCCACCGTGATGCTTCCGATGCGGTATGCAAAGGATGGCGGTCCAAGGTATTCTGACCTCTGTCCGAAATGTCCGGATAAGGCTTTTACTAATTCTTTCCTGTTCTCAGCGTTTGTAATAATTTCCATTCTATTGATCTCCTTTCCTTTTGGTAGTACCATATATCACTCTGAATGCCCGTATAGTCAAGCAGATAATGGTACTTTCCAAAAGAAAATGTAATGTCAGCTCCTGGACTCTGGAAGCGACATTGCAACCGCATAAGCGACCGTTGCGGTGACTGCATTTCCGGCCTGTTTATAAAGCTGTGCATCGGAGTTGACGGCAGAGGCACGGTCAAAAAGCTCATCAGAAAATCCCTGTAAACGGAAGCACTGGAGTCAGCCGTCTGATGCGGCCGCCCCTCATGAGCGTTCCCATCTGCCCGGAACAGTCCAATGTCTGGGAGCATCCTTTTCCGACCCTTCCCCTTCTTGTCTCACTGTCCGGGTAGGCAAGGTTGATACCGTCCCCTTCCCGTGCCACTTCATATCCTGCCTTTGTAGCATTTTTTACTTTGACGGAATCCACCTTTTCACAGACATACACACCGTGCCTGTCCTGAGAGGTCAGGGTGAACATCGGCTCTCCGTCCTCTTTCATCCTTCTTCCGTTCTGCCGTTTCTCCATCCGCTCCGGTGTAAGCACCGGGTGGACTTCCAACACGGCTGAGTTCATGGCGGTATGGTTGGTCATCCCGGCTGTGTACCTCGCTGTCAGGCATCTTGCCGTATCCGTGATCTTCGGATCATGGTTGCTCTGGTCGATGAAGTAAAGCCCTGTCTTGGCCCCGACACCGCCCGCATTCCCCACAAGGGTTGCGGAAATGCCGTCCGTCCCATAAACACGGTAGCCCTGCATGCCTCCTATAAGCTGGTTAAGAGCTGCTGCGTTTTCTCCGGTGAGAGGTAATATTTCTCGTCTACCTCTGCTTCTAAGATTTGCGATAATGAACACACGCTCACGGTTCTGCGGGACTCCAAAATTTTTGGAGTTAAGCACCTGCCACCGACAGTCATACCCTGCTTCGTCCATTTCAGACAGAACTGAGGCAAAATCGAATCCTGCATTGATCGATAACAGGTTCTTAACGTTCTCAACAAGTAGGTATGAGGGTTTAGCACTTTCCTCTTTGCCTTTGAGGAGGTCAATAATGTTGTAATATATTCCACTTCTTTTTCCGACCAGTCCCCGCTGTTTTCCGGCAACGGAGATGTCCTGGCATGGGAATCCGAAGCACCAGATGTCTGCATAGGGGACATCTTCGGGTTTAAGTTTTGTGACATCATGAGCTTTCCACTCTCCTTCCGTATCATACATTGCCTCATATGAGGCTCTTGCAAATTTATCATATTCACAGTACCCGATGCATTTATGGCCGGCAGTTTCAAGACCGAGCCTGAAACCGCCGATGCCGGAACATAGATCAAGGAAGGTCATCTGTTTCATTATACTGCCCTCCCCTGCATAATTGCTGATATGAAATTTTCATATCGTCACGGATGACAAATACATCCGCATCCGAACCGCACTGTTCAATGTAGCGGTTTACGATCACATCCACAAACTTCTCATCCAGTTCGATGCCGTAGCAGATACGGTGTGTCTGCTCACAGGCGATCAGCGTAGAGCCGGAACCAAGGAACGGATCAAGCACGATGCAGTTGCTCATGCACGAGTTCTGGATCGGATATGCCATAAGTGCCACAGGCTTCATGGTCGGATGGTCCTTGCTTGCCTTCGGACGGTCATATTCCCAGATGGTGGTCTGCTTCCTGTCGGAATACCACTGGTGCTTCCCGCCTTTCTTCCATCCGAACAGACACGGCTCGTGCTGCCACTGGTACGGGCTTCTTCCAAGGACCAGTGCGTTCTTCTTCCAGATGCAGCACCCGGAAAGGTAAAATCCGGCATCCTTGAATGCCTTTCTGAAATTCAGCCCCTCCGTATCCGCATGGAATACATAAATGGAAGCGTCCTGTTCCATTGACTGCTCCATATTTACAAATGCAGCAAACAGGAACTTATAGAAATCCTCATCCGGCATGTTGTCGTTTTTGATCTTGCCGGCCGTCTCCTCAACATTTACATTGTATGGCGGATCCGTCAGGACAAGATTTGCCTTCTGTCCATCCATCAGCTTATCGCAAGTTTCTGGCAGAATGGAATCACCGCAGATGACACGGTGCTTTCCAAGCAGCCATACATCTCCTGTCTTTGCCACGGTCGGCTTTGCAAGCTCCGCTTCCACATCGAAATCATCCTCCGTGATCTTCTTATCATGCACGGAATTAAAAAGCTGTTCGATCTCCGGCGGTTCAAAACCCGTGATGCCGACATCGAAATCCGAATCCTCAAGGTCTTTGATAAGGTCAGCCAGGAGTCCCTTGTTCCATTCGCCCGTAATTTTATTGAGCGCTACATTGAGTGCCTTCTCCTTGGTCTTGTCGATATCGACCACGATACATTCCACTTCCGTGTATCCGAGGTCTGCAAGGACCGTGGCTCTCTGGTGTCCTCCGATAATGGTCATGTCTGAGTTGATAATGATCGGCTCGACATACCCGAACTCCTTAATGGAGTTCTTGATTTTTTCATATTCCTTATCACCCGGTCTTAACTTCTTCCTCGGATTATAGGAAGCCGGGATAAGGTCTGCTATTTTATAACTCTGAAACTGCATCTTCCATATCCTCCTCTGCTAAAAACCTGTGCCGGAAATAACATTCACGGCCGCAGTATTTTCTGTTCTTGTTTCCATAGGAAATAAAAGACTTCCCACACTGCTCACATACAAGCGTGTAGGAAGCCTTCTCGCTTTTCTTCACTGCTTCCGGGTGTGCCTTCCACCATTCCCTCCTGCATTTTTCACAGCAGAACCTTCTCGGTCTGCCAGTCTTGGGCTGCGTGACCGGATTACCGCAGAAGTGGCACACCTCTTTACCGTCCACCATGAGTTTCATATTTTTTGAAACCACAGTGGCGTATCCGGCAAGGTTGTGTCTCTTGCAGTAATTCCTTACGATGTCACGGGACAGTCCGATTGCCATTCCGATGGCTTTATAGCCCATCCCCTTCATCCGCATCTCGTTGATCTGCTTTGCCTGTGCGTCCGTCATCCTTTCCACTCTCCTTCCGGCACACAAAAAAAGACCGAAAAAACAATGTTTTTACACTGTTTTCCAGCCTTAAATAATGCTTTTTTTCTGATTTTCCGGCAAAAGGAAATACCCCTTTTTGCCGTGTTTTAAGTACATTCTGCGAAAATTACCATACCCTTTTTATATCCCCCCTGTTTAATTCTGCGAAAATTCACGCAAAGGGGGCCATCGGTCTTCAGCAGTTCAGACTGTAGAGATTCAGATACCCCCACGGTCTGCCGTCAGAACCGATACTCTGGATTGTTATCCTCGTTCCATGTCTTTTTATCATGACATGATTTGCACAGGCTCTGCCAGTTCTTCTCGTCCCAGAACAGGACGGGATCGCCACGGTGTGGTCTGATATGGTCAACCACGTTTGCTGTCACCGCATGCCCTTCCTTTAAACACTGAACACACAAAGGATGTGCCTTCAGGTATCTTGCCCTTGCCTTCTGCCACTGCCTGTTGTAACCACGCTTGTTGCTGCTCGCCCTGTCACCACGGTGCAGTGCTTCATGCTCCTCGCAGTACAGTCCGTCTGTCAGCTTCGGACATCCGGGGTGTCTGCACGGCTTCTTTGGTTTCATCGGCATCTGCCATTCCTCCCTTCTATGTACACGGGCGGTGTGAAAGGATTGGAAAGACACCGCCTTATGGCAACATAAAAAAGGAGCGTTTCCGCTCCCTTTCTTTTTTGCCATCTTAATCATAGCAGATGTAAATTAAAAAGTCAGTACACCCTTAGTACACCTTTAGTGCACCTCTAGTACACCATCCAATCATCATGTTTCTCGCTTTCCACAAAGTATTTATAACCATGCTCCTTAAGAATTTTTTTAATTGCTTTTTCTAAACGTTCCTGATCATTTGATGCCGTATATTTGATACACTCTAAACTGATACCGTTCTGCTCACAATATTGTCTTTTTCTCTCATCATACTTTATCTGCCGATTAAATCTATCTGATGCAATACTGTTATCCTCTGCCACATAAGTTCCAAATTCATCATAATAACCCTTTTTATAATGATGTGGTCCCTGTAGTTCTATAGCCAAATCAATGATTGGATTTCCATCTTTATCAGCAGATTTAGATAATACAAAATCAAACCGAAGCCCTCTGCCCGAATCACCTACTAAGCCATCAAAAGATTTTTCCCTGATATAAGTAATTCCTAACTGATCCAATATATCCATTGTTTTTGCTTCAAAAGATGATACCTCGTGACAACTGCAGCATTTACCCAAATAATAACCTCTGTCCTCATCATAAAGGATTTTTATGTTAGATGAAAGTATATCCTCTTCTTTTCCACAGATTTGACAAACACATGCATATTTCTTTGCAATTGTTATTATAGGTTTTCCATACCCCGATTTATCCAACGATAAATGCTGTGGATCTATACACTCTTTTATAAAATAGCTGTCCCAATACTGATTCGAAAAATCTCTTTTATACGAAGAATCATAGTGAACTACTGCCTCAAAATCATCATATCTGTGCTTTTCTTCATATTGTTCCTGCTCTTTTCTCCTTCGCTCTTGTTCAGCTTCATCTCGTTCCTTATCATATCGGAATGATAACCGACAGCTCTTTTTTTCTGTTTCCATTATCTGCCTTGAAAAGATACTGCATTCCTGTTCATATTTTTTATTATATGGTTGTTTAGCTGCAATACTCTTTTCTATGTCATCATATTCATCCAGTATTTTTTGTAGATATGACACCATCGGTGTCAGTGACTTCTTTCTGTACCACTGTGCCCACGAATTTGCAAAACTAATGGCATCTTCGTTTTCCAGATTCTTTATAAATCTATGTTTTGGTGCAGTCATATCCGCCACCATAGCAGCTATTTTTTCTCTGCCATATTTTTTTACAAGTTTTTCTTTATCATCATACGAATATTTTCTGTCCAATTCGGGTCTTTGTTTTGGAAACGCTAACCCATTCGGAACTAAATAATCATTGCCGTAATTTCTTTCGTAATGATACTTCTCCTTACAACTGTCACAGAAAATCTCAACTGCCGTATCATTCTCTTTTTCCTGTCCCCAGTCATTTGACAAATATATTCTGTAAAATTGCAAATAGCCTTTTCCACAAGCACATTTTGCACTATATGGTTTTCTGTAATCTTCTTCATATGACATAGAACATCACTTCCTTCCCAAGTCCACAAACATATAAAAACATATTAAGATTTTACCATAACCCAAACAAAAAAGACAGCCGTCTGACTGCCTTAATTGTACTCTGCATATGCACCTATCTGTATCTGAAGCGCCACGGTGATCTGTTCCATGACCACGTCATCCAGCACTTCCCCGATTCTTTCTCCGAGCCTTGTTTTATCAAGGGTTTCCACCTGTTCCGCCAGTGCCATGCTCGGTTTATTCAGACCGCTGCTTTTCTTCAGCGGGATCTGCACATGGGTCGGAAGATACTTCTTTTTCCACACCCTTGCCGAAAGCGGAATGACCGTAACCACAGGTGAATGCTTATTTGCCTTATTATTGCTTACTACCAATGCCGGACGCACACCGCCCTGTTCGCTTCCGGCCTTCTCTCCGAAATCCACATAATAAATATCTCCACGCTTACACATAAAAACCTCCTATCCGAGGACAAAGGCTTCCACCTGTCTGTCCCTCAGTTCATACTGTTTATCCAGTTCCTTCAATGCTGCTTTCCTGTATTTCCCGATCATCGTATGGCTCACATGGTATCTTTCCATCATAATGTCCCATGTCATGTCCTCATCCAGAAGATCCGTGATAATGCTTCTATGTCTTTCATCCAGTCCGTTCACTGCATGCTCAAAAAAATCCAGTTCTTCCTTCAGGAACATATATCTGTGGAAAAGGAAACCGTACCACTCGTCATTCTCCCTTTCCATTGCAGCCTTATACTTGATTGCTATGTTTGCCGTTTTATCGGAAAGAGTGCTCGTCTGCACCCTTTCCCCTTCCTGATGGGAATAAAGCATGGAATCGATCATGTCCTGTTCGCTCACTCCCTGAAACTGACGGAGCTGGAACTCAGTCACGGTCAGTTCCTTTTTCATATTCTTATATTCCTTCATCATTACTTCTGCCGTCATCCGTCATACCTCCAATCCTTGCCTTTACTGCTTCTATCATTGCATTCTGTGTAGTATCCTTTTTTTCAATTGCCCGGAGGATATCTTCATCGACCGTTCCTTCTGTCACCAGATGCTCTATGATAACCGTGTGTTTCTGTCCCTGTCTGTAAAGTCTGGCATTTAACTGCTGATACAGTTCAAGGGACCATGTAAGCGAGAACCACACGATGGTCGAACCGCCTTCCTGAAGATTCAGTCCGTGTCCTGCCGATGCCGGATGGATCAGTGCCACCGGGATTTTCCCTTCATTCCAGTCCTCGATATCCTTCTTGGTATTGATATCCCTTGCCGGAAACCGTTTTAATATCCGCTCCCTGTCATGCTTGAACCAGTATGCAACCAGAAGCGGTTTCCCGTTTGCTGATTCGATCAAATCTTCCAGTGCATCCAGTTTTCTGTCATGGATATTACGGACATTGCCGGATTCATCATAGACCGCACCGTTTGCCATCTGCTGGAGCTTGTTGCTTAAGGCTGCTGCATTTACCGCATCGATGTCCTGCCCTTCCCCGTATTCAAGGATCATTTCATCTGCCATCCTGTCATAAAGCGCCTGTTCGGATTCCGACATGGATACGTTCACACGATTGCTTATGCATTCCGGCATATCAAGATAATCCACGGCTTTCATGGAAATGCTGATATCTGAAATCAGTTCATATATTTTTTCTTCTGCTCCTTCCCTTGGCTTATACGAAAAGATGATCTCACGATTCCGCTTATCCGGAAGGAAGAACCTGTCACGGTATCCTCCGATGTATCTTCCAAGTCTCTGCCCCATATCAAGGATCCCTATCTCTGCCCATAAGTCCATGAGGTTTCCCGGTGTTCCCGTAAGCCCGACCACACGTTTTGCCATCGGCCTTACTTTTTTCAGGTCTTTAAACCTCTGTGCCTTTGGGGACTTGAAACTTGACAGCTCATCAATGATGACCATGTCAAAATCAAAAAATATGTTTTTTGTCATCCAGGAAACGTTGTCCCTTCCGATAATCGTCACATCAGCTCCTGACAGAAGTGCTTCCTTTCTCTGCCCTGCAGTTCCCATTGCCACGGCAAATGTCATGCCATAAAGATGCTCCCACTTTTTTATCTCTGCCGGCCATGTGGTCTCTGCCACACGTTTCGGTGCGATCACCAGGATCCGTCTTACTTCAAAATAGTCAAACAGCAGAAGCCACAGTGCCGTAAGCGTAATGACCGTTTTGCCAAGTCCCATGTCAAGGATCAGGCAGCTCACGGGATGTCCGATTATAAAATCTGTTGCATACTGCTGATAATCATGTGCTTTGTATTTCATCAAGGATACCTCCGATCTGTTTGATATTATCAACTACATAAACGGGAAAGCCCAACCTCTCAAGCATCCTCTTCCTCTTCAGCTGAAGCGGTCTCGGCTTCTTCCCCGGTGCTTTCAGTTCCACAAATGCCATTTTCCCGTCCGGCATCAGGACGATGCGGTCAGGCACTCCATTCATACCGGGTGATACGAACTTTCAACGCCATGCCTTTCCGCTTTTTAGCTTCTTCCCTCAAATGTCTCTCTACTGTACTTTCTAGCAAAACCAGATACCTCCTTTGCCGATTGCGGTTGCCATATGCCTTTAACTCCTATACGCGCATATATACATGAATTGCTCTTTTTATCTTTATTTTTAATTCTCAACTGGATTTAATGGGAAACTGGGAAACTAAGAACCGCAACCCCTTATTTTCCAAGGTGTCAGCACGGTTTCCGACTACCGTTGCCCATCTGCATCTGGGAAACCTCGGAAACCGCCTAACGGGTTTCCTCTGGTTTCTCATCCATCCTCACAAAAGTCTTCTGCACTCCGTAAAGGGGGACTTTGGTCTTGCCCGTGGTATTGGAATCATACTTCTTCCATCCCCCGATCTTGTTTAAGATGCCTTCGATCTCATAGGAATCTGCCTTCTTTAAGTTCTGGCGCTCCTTGCCGAAGCACTCCACCCAGATCTCCATGATGCACACACGCTCACGTGACCGTTCCTTTTACACCGACCGTCTCGAACTCTCCTCCGCCAAGGAATGCCCTTCTCTGGTAAATATCCATTGATGCCCAGTTATCCGGCAGCAGTCTGTCAAGGTAGTCCTGCACGATGCCCTCACGGTCATCCGACTCCATTGCCTCCTGCTGCATCTTGTACGCTTCCTCTGCCTCCGCACCTTTTAAGAACAGCTCCTCGCCTTCGTTATACAGATGGATTGCTTCTGCCCAGATCTGGTCGACACAGTCAAGCTCCCACGGGTGGTGTTTTCCTGTCCCCGGCACATGCACGGGCCAGAATCTTCTGTTTCCTGTCACGTCACGTAAGAATCCGCCCTCGGAGTTTGTGCTTCCCACAATGATGCACTTTCTCGGATGGGACTCTACATTGACCCCGTATGCCTGACGGAACTTATCATCCTGACGGGTAACAAAGGACTTTACTACCTCGACTTCCGTCTTGCGGATACCGTTCATCTCACTGATTTCAAGTATCCAGTTTCCGAGCAGCTTCTCGGCAGCAGTCTTGTCCCTCATATCCGAAATGGATAAGGAATCTGAGAACCACTGCTTTCCAAGGATGGCAAAGAAGGTGGATTTTCCCATTCCCTGCGGTCCGTTTAACACGAGGATGGAGTCGAACTTTACTCCCGGCTTATAGATACGTGCTACCGCAGCCACCAGTGTCTTGCGGATGACCGCCCTTGTGTACGGTGAATCTTTCGCACCGAAATAGTCGATGAGCAGTGTATTGATACGCTCCTGTCCGTCCCAGTGAAGCGTTGCAAAATAATCTTTGATTGGATGATAGAGCCTGTCGGATGACACCACGGCAAGCAGAGCATCCTTAAACTTGGTCGGTGACCAGATCCCGTACACCCTCTCGAAATACACTTTTGCATTTGCAAGGTCAGAGTCATTCCATCCGGGCTTTACCTGTTTCCACGGAAGCGGACCGATGACATCAATGGTATCCTTGAACTCGTTGTATACGATGTTCTTGAAATTCTCATCATTGCGGATGATCAGTGCAATGTTCTGCAGTGTATCCTTGATATTTCCCCTGCGGTCAAGTGCCAGCTTGTTCTGCCAGTCCTCATCCGTCTCTGCGGAAAATTCCTGTACCGCCAGCTCCTGTCTTTCCCTGGCAAGCGTGTTCTTCACTTCTTCATCTGCAGAAGCAAAATCCTGCATGGCTTTGAAAGACGGGAGTTTTCCAGGCTCTGTCCCTTCGGCTGCCCTTGCATCCTTGTCACCGAATTTATGAAGCCTTACCACATCAAACGCATTCATCAGCTTTCCGCAGCATGGATCTGTGGCATGGTGGCTGTATACGAACAGGTCATCGTAGACCACGACTCCGGCAGCTGAATCCGCCGGGATATAGTCATATCTTCCGGGGAGCGCCCTTGAATGTCTGTACACATCCGGGATGAATTTGTCGATTGCCTGTGTCACCGTGTATGTGCGGTTGAAAGCCCCGATCAGCCCGTCCTTGGAAAGCGGATCGGCCTGTTTTTTGATATCCCTCTGCACAACGGATGCCTGACGGTTGCTGACCGGCCACGCTGATACATCATGCCAGTCCTTATAACGGGACAGCACTTCATCGGGATCGACTTCGTTCCCTTCTATCTCCTGAAACACATACTCACCGTCACTGGAAGTGCTCGGCCAGTACATAAGTCTTGATGGTTCATAGGTGGAATCATCAAAAAGCTCGATGCCGATATCCGATGCAAGCATACGGCTGACTGCCCCGTACTCATCAGGTGTCACATCCCTTGTCAGGAATATGATGATACGCAGTCTCGGCTTCTCCGGCGTATGTTTATGTGTGGAATACACCACCATCTTCATGTCAAAGAACATTTCCAGTTCATCAATGATGCCCTGTGTTCCATAATCCATATCAAGCGTAATGGCGGATCTGGAAATCACGCAGTCCTTCTTCCTTCGTCCGCCCTTCAGCTTTCCAAGCACGAAACCTCCGACATCCTTGATATTGTCCTGCTTCCCTTTCGGCATCTTCCTGTACTGCTCCATTGTTTCTGCAGTATATTTTGTCTTGGACAGACGGCTGACAAAATCTTCATATGTCATATCCGTACAGTTAAACTTTTTGTCCATTCTTGAGTTTCCGATCGATACAAACATGTTTCTGCCTCCTAATCTTTCTTGTAAAACGGACTTTCAAATCCGGCAGCCTTAAGCGGAAGCCCCTCACACCAGTCAGGGCATACCGCCATGATTCCATTTACTTCTTCCACCGAGGATGTCCCCTCCGGCACTTCAAGCACCACTTCATCATGAATGTGGCACACAATATCAAATCCCTTCTTTTCCAGACGGAGCATCGCCTCTGCCAGTACATCCCTTGCGGTTGCCTGAACGATATTCTCACAGAATTTCGCACCGTAAGATTCGATTCTCGTCCACTTGCGGTTCGTGCCGATTCCTTCATAGCTGACGCTCTCCGAACCGAATCGGTTCACGGTCATCCTCGGTCTTACATAGGACAGCACCCTTCCTGACGGCAGTGCGATCTTTAACATCCCAGACTGGTAATATACCGTCACCCTTCCGACCGTGGTCATCTTCCGCTCCTTCACGGCTGCCTTTACCGCACCATCAATTTCATACCAGTAATTCACGATGTGCGGATTTGCTGTCCGCCACGACTGTACCAGCCCCTTCAGTTCCTCTTCTTCCACAAAATTTAATGCTCCCATGCTGACGAGCGCACCTTCCGCACCGCCATACTGACAGGCAAGCGATGCCACCTTTCCCCTTGCACGGTACGGGCTTCCTTTTGTGATCTCTTCGATCGGGATATGGAACATCTTGGATGCCGTCTGCTCATAGATCTTTCCTGCACCACGGAACTCCTCCATGACCCATCCTTCTCCGGCAAGGTATCCCATGACCCTCGCCTCGATTGCCGAAAAATCGCTGACGATGAATCTGCATCCTGGCTTTGCAACAAATGCGGTACGGATCAGTTCCGACAGCACATCCGGTGTGGAATCATACAAAAGCTCCACCAGGTCATATCTGCCTTCTTTTTACGATGGAACGTGCCAGTTCCAGATCTTCCATATGGTTCTGCGGAAGGTTGTGGATCTGTACGAGTCTGCCGGCCCATCGTCCTGTACGGTTGGCCCCGTAAAACTGTAATAATCCATGCACCCTTCCATCCGGGCAGACAGAGCGTTCCATTGCCTCATATTTCTTTACCGAGGTTTTTGACATGGAAAGCCTGAGCTTCATCATCTCGGATATTTCCCCTTCCGTTTTCTCCACCAGTTCTTCTACTGCAGCCTTGGCAAGGGAATCCACCTCGATGCCTTTTTCATTCAGCCATTCCTTAAGCTGTGATACACTGTTCGGGTTTTCCAGTCCTGATATCTCATATGCCCTCTTGGATGCTGCTTCCTTATATAAAAGGTCACACGTCACTGCATGGCTGATTAGTTCACGGTCAACCATGATTCCACGGTCATTGATTCTCTGGTCCATGCAGTAAAGCTCCTGTTCCCTGTCTGGTATCGGGAATTTCGCCAGCTTGTTTCTGATCTGTTTTTCTACATCCACGTCACGGATGCAGTATGTCTTGAACAGCTCCCACTTCTCAGGAGCATCGGACGGAAGGTTTCTTGTCCTTCCCCCGTTTGCCTTGGTAGGCTTGCACGGCATACAGAAATATCGGATGAGGTCTTTGCCTTCTGACATTTTCTTCTTATCAAGATTCAGTGCTTCGCCCACGCCTTCCAGTGACAGCGGAAGCGACAGCATGGATGCCTGAACTGCCGTGCATCTCCATCCTTCCGGCTTTAAGGAAAGCCCGAAGAAGCGGTTGATACAGTTACGCTCAAAGGCAGCATTGAAAGCTGTTTTTACCACGGAATCATCCATAAGGCATTCCATGATCTCATCCGGCATCGTCTGCCCGGATGCAAGGTCAATGATCCTTGTCGGTTCGTCATTCAGACTGTAAGCAAATAAAAGGATCTCGAACTGCTCCGATGCTGCATATCTATGTACCCCGCAGTCCGGGAGCGATACATCTGAGTAAGTTTCAATATCAATTGCAAGTGTGTCCATAAGCCTGTCCCTCCACTCTTTTCTTTATTCTGTTGATCCCCGTTCTTGCTGCTGCCATATTGCCGGACTTCATCTGTCCCTTGATGGTGCGGTATGTGTTATACGGGATATACTTTTTTATGCTGTTAAGCTCCTTCATCAGTTCTTCCATAAAATAACATCTCCTTTATGTACACGGACGGTGGAAACCACCGCCCGGTTTAAAACTGCCGTTGTGCTCCTATGAGAGGAAATCATCCTCTGCATCTACTGCCTCGAACTCATCCTTGGCATTAGCTCTGGAACCGAGAGGCTCTCCATCCCTTAACTTCTGTACATTTCCAAGTCCTGCCGCGATACCCTTATTTCCGTTGCTGTTGTAAGCATAGAAAGTAATGGATACCCTTCCGTAGCAGCCGGAATATACCTCGCTCTGGTCAAGGATCGGCTGCACCTGTCTGTCCACGATCTGAGGGGCCTGTTTGCTGTTGGCATTCAGGAACATGCTATCCGCATACGCCTCGTCTTCAGGTCTGTCGATGTCACCGTCTCTGAGCGGAGTCTTCAGGTTCGCCGGGATCTTACCGCCCCACTTGCCTTTTCCCTCATCCTTGGCGATCTCAATTGCCTTCTTGATCTTGGCGATGGTTTCCTTATCCTCTTTGTCGATGATACAGGATACGGAATACTTCGGTTCGCTTCCGTTGATGGAATCCGGCTCCCACAGGTGCGCATAGCTAAGTCTGCAAGGTACGATTACTTTGGTTAAGTTTGCTGTTGTCATAATTTAGTCCTCCTTAAAATCCGCTTCTGCGGTTGCTGTTTTAACTGCTTCTCTTTTATCTGAATCCGGCACCAGTGTGACCTTGCCGTCAGGCTTGTACACCAGTGAACCAAGGATCTCATTAAATTTCTTTTTGCCCATCAGCCTTTCCATCTCGGTAATGCCGATCAGGCTCTTTTTTGAAGATATCCGTGTATCCGGCTTTTTGTGCTGCCTCTGCCACATCCTCTTCATCTGTATATTTACGGTTGCTTCTTCCCAGGACCAGCTTATAGCCCGGCCATTCTTTATGGTTAACTACTGCTTCATTCTGAGCATAGGTGTAAACCTCCTCTGCCCATTTCTTCAGCGCATCTGCCTTGGAAAGGACTTCTGCAATTTCCTCATCCGACATAAGGGCCGGCTCGGCAAATTCCATCTGGGCAAGTTTTAAATACTCCTCTGCCCTTGCACGGCATGTAAATCTTGCCTTGCAGAATCGGCAGTGATCTCCGGCTTTAAACTCTCCCTCGCCTGAAAGAGCCTTTGCTGCTCCCGGTTCAAGGACGTCCTTTCCCCATGCAAGCAGCTCCCCGGCTGATATCTCCCAAGTAGAAAAATGTTCGATCCTCGGCTGGACGATGGTAAGCTCCACCGTGTCGATTTCATATAAGAAACCAAGCATGTCCAACACTCCCAGTCCGTAGATCATAAGCTGAACATTCTGCTCTGCATCGACCACCACACCCTTGCCGAGCTTCAGATCGATAATGTGGATCTTATGGGAATCGGCCACTACCATATCTGCAGTACCGAAACAGTCATTGATTCTGTGTGCAAGGCTGACCTTCAGTTCCACTCCGATGAATGGTTCATCACAGTCCTTCCTTGCCTGTTCGATCTGGGTGATGTTATATTCCACGTAATCATCCACGGCTTCGAGCAGTTCATCCGAATAATAATCAGATACAGGTCTTTTAGTCCTTTTCTTCAGATACTTATTGATGAGGTACTCCGCCATCGCATGCCCGGCACTCCCTTCTGCTGCGAATGGAGATTCTTCGTCTGGAAACTGCTCCTCCAACAGTAACGATGGAGGGCATTCCAGACGTCTTTTACCGGACGATGGGGAGAACCTTGCATGTCCGCCCATTAGAGCACCTGCGCTTTCTCATACAGTTCCGGCAGTTTCTCATCAGGAACATCTGACAGCTTCTGGAATCCGAACTGCTCGATCAGGTTCTTTACCTCCGAGGTCTTTCCTGATCTGGACTTGTCCGCAAGGAAGGCACGGACCGTCTTTCTGTCAACGGCTGTCTCCTTCGGTGCAGCTTCTTCCTTCGGTGTATCTGCCACAGGAGTTTCCTTCTTTTCAGCCTTCTTCACAGGCTTCTCCTCTTTCTTTGGTGTATCTTTCTGTGCTGCAACCATCTTTCTGATTCCGGCAGCAATCTGCTCGTAGCCCTCGGCCACTAATAACAATGCCTCACTCATGGCGTTCTCTCCTTTCAAATGCGTGCCAGCTTCACATCACCTGTATACACATCGATCTTGTTTACGCTGGACTTGTACTTTCCCCAGTCCATCAGAATATGGAACGGGTACTCCTTTACTACGGTTGCTTTCTTCTTTTTCTTTTCGGCAGTGACCATAAGGCGGTCACCCGGATACAGTCCGTAACGGACATTGACTGCTGACATGGCGGACCTCCTACTTCAACACCTTCAGATTTCTGATGATGCCCTTGTATCTGGCATCCGCACGTTCATCCACAGGAATGGTTCTGACATTCACGGGATTGAAATCTGTATCATAAAGCCTTACAGGCTTCCTTGTTTCTTTTGCATGGTCGAGTTCAAACTTCATGCCTTCCGTGATTTCGAAACCGAACACATACACCTCATCGCACATATCCATGAGTTCAAGACCCATTGCGATGCCTGTCATTCTCTCGTTTGGGATATTGTCATCGAGGAATGATGGGAAATAGAGATGTGGTACGATTGGAACGTCACCTGACATGGCAGTGATCCTTGCGTAGCTCACTGCATTCTTTTTGTTTTCCTCGACTCTGCCCCGATAAGGGCTGCAGATAAAAATTTTCTTTTTCATAATAAAATCATCCTTTCACATTCGGCTCTCATGGCCGTGGGTACTCGTCAATAATGTACTTGGATGGCAGATCGTCATCCGCCTGTCCTAGACTGCAGGACTATACTTGTTAGAGCCGTATTCACGGAGCATCTGGTCAAGCACTTTTTTCTGTTCATCATCAGCCTTGTCCATCAACTGTTCCAAAACCGAAATCTGATCCTGTGAAAAAATATTTTTATGTGGATGATACCAGTCAGCGATACGGACACCGCCTCCGTTACCTCTAGTAGTTTCAAGAGGATACTCAGCTGTAAGCACAAGAATGTCATTTCGGATAGTTCTATCCGTAACACCAAGCTCAGCAGCTAAAACCTGCATATTCTCTTGTCTTCGTGCGACCATGATTCGCATGATCTCAGCTCTTCGCTCATTTGCACTCACAGCTTTTCACCTCCCTTCGTCCTTGTCTGATAGAAATATAAAATCCAAATAGGAAGACTAATTTCCTATTCGATTTTTTTCTTGAAATTTTTTCCTATTACCTTCTTCTCTTTATTCGCTTTTTTATTTTGAAAAAAATCGTGTTTTGAATTTTTCAAACGGAGAATATATAAGGTTAGGTATTTTTATCTCCAATGCTGAACTGAATCTCATCGGTCAGAAGAACATCCATACTACCCAAATGCGTATCGTAATCAGGTATCTATATACTTGTTCTCCCTTTTGTTCCTGAAAATCTTTAATTCTTTGTTCACTGCAATGGAGAAAATTATCTGTGTAATTAACCTAATCCGTCAGCTTTCCATTTTTTTGAAACAAAAAAGCCAACAGTCTGTCACATAAACAGGCTGTTGGCTAAAAATAGCTGACTTTAAGAAAGCCACTAGAATCCCTGATTTTTTACAGCATTCTACTAACATCCCTGTTTCGTAGGCTACTGTAATATCAGCACATCCTAGTGGCTGTCTTTACAAGCTAGTCCGATTATTAAGTTTACTGTTCTGCCCATCATAAAACACAGGCATTTTCTGCTTTTCCTATCTGAATCGGAATATCCTCTTTCGTAACTGCACATTTATGAAGCACCACAACATTCCCTGATACTTCCGCCTCTGTTTTGCATACAAAACATTTTTTGTTGTATGGGCATTCCTTGGTGCATCTATGTATTACTCCATCTGCCATGTGTTCTCACCTTCTTTCCATAATCTGACATTTTTCTTTTTATCATATGTGCTGTGTCGAAAAGTTATAACAAAAAGTATTCATATTTTTTAGATTTCTTCATATCTTATTCTGAAACCTATATTATTGTGTTATACTGATTAACCCTGTAATATATTCCATGAAGTAATATAATATTTATATTTTCTTTGTGTTCATTTGTTCGCTAATTTGCTAACACCTAGGGTAAAAAAATATGCGGATCATTCTGTAATCCGCATACTTCAACCTTCTGCTAGTAATTACAAGCCAAATCAAAAGAAATCATGTTAAGGATATCTGTACTCAGTTGTGCCTCCTGTGGAATATATCCAAGCTGTTTCAGTCTGTATCCTGCTGCTTCAAATGAGACATTAAATACGGAAGCCACTTCTTCAGCCAGTGCATAATGACAAAAAATCTGCTGCAGTCCGGGCCGCTTAAAATTTTCAGCTACCATCCGCACCATTGAAACAGGCATCAGAACTGCAGATGATAACGCATTCGCCTGCCACTCCATCCAGTCCCTGTCTGTCCAGCTTTTCGATGTCCGGCAGTCCATCTTCTTTGTGTCCACACGGCACTGAACCATTGGTGCCGGAGTTTCTCCCATCAGGTCAAACAGTGTTATCTGGTCAGGATCATAGGCAAAATATTCTTTATGTAAAAACTCATGCCCTGCCTCGTGTCCCATCGTAAAACGATATCTGTGTTCCTGATTTTCTTCCAAGAGCATCTTATCGATTATCACGGTATGTGCTTTTGCGCTGATATAATCTGCACAGTTATTCTGCGGATCATACACGGGTACTTTGTCCGTGTCATTGAACACCGTCATCCCAAGATAAACACCGCAGTGCGACAGGTACTGAAAATCCTGATCCATTCCCAGATAATCCTGTGCCAACAAATCGATATCTATTTCCTGTGGAGATTTTAATGCTTCCGGCATAAAATCCCCGACAATATTCTGTCCGATAACATCAATCTCTTTTCTGCTTAACACTGGTGCCCCAGATCTCTTTCTTTTAATTTCAGGTCTATACATATATAGGTTCTTACCCCTTTCGCTTTCTCAGTTCCTCGACAAACTGGTTCCATTCTTCTTCTCCTGCATCCAAGTCCCTTGCTGTCCTCAAAGCTGCACTGACATAGTCCCGTTCCATAATATATTCTGGAAGGTCTGGTGCTACGGCATTTCTCTTCTTTCCAGCAAGGTCAAGCATCTGTGCGTTTTCTTCTTTTGACAAATTCAGTATCTGTGCGAGTTGTGTAAGTTTTTCCATATCGAAGGGGTTGCGTCTGTCTTTTTCTACATCAGTTAAAAACGGTGCGGATACACCTAACATATCAGCCATTTTTCTCAGTGTGATTTTCTTTTCAACTCTCTTCTTGCTTATAAATTCTCCAAAATTCGCATACATCATAATTTTCACCTTTTCTTTGTTTTCACTTTTCTTTTCGTTTTCGCTTTGTTTTTCGCTTTTTTACTTTTTCGCATTTTCACTTTTTATATCGGTGTTCATTCATTAGCACGCTTGCTTGTTCGCTAACTTGCTAACTAAAGTATATAAAATTTGAAGGGGATTGTCAATCATATTTTTTTGCAAAATTATCCCCTTCCATTTACTTTAGTGTATGTAGTCATATGGAGAACGATATCCCGTCCTTTTTTCTATCTTTTTATGTATGGAAGAATCCGCATCTTCATAGCTTGCAAAAAGCCTGTTGCTTCTCACTTGGATGCCGCCTCTTGTGCCAAACCGGATTATATAAAAATCTCCGTTCCGCTTAACTATAGTCACTTCACGGATGATCCGGTTGCTCTCGACAATATAAGCTGTCGAACCGATTTCAAATGTCATGTAACCATCGCCTCCTAATACTGTGGTCAGTCAAGGGAAAGTGAACCAACCTGATAGTGTTACTCTGCGATATGTATCCTAACGTAGCGATGATTTTATTATAAGAACACTTGTTCGATTTGTCAAGTTGTAAATCGTCTTCCAAAGATACTGCAGACAAATTTCTCCAATATGGAATCAAACGTACCTCCGGCAACATCACCATTTATTATTTCTTTCCGCTTATCAGCATAAGTTATCTGAAGGTTAAAACTACAACCGTCGCACACCTGTCCTTCAACAACATTCTTCTCCCATAATGGAGCTCCTATGATTTTCTGCAGACTGCATACAAGTCTGTATACCTTCTTTTCAGATACCTTCTCTTCCATCTTAAACTGATATTTACGATTCTGTCCTTGGTATGTATATTCTTTACACCTTCCATCAGGATATATTTCATATACCCACGACTGTTGGAAATCTATCGTGCACGGACCATTCTCCACAACCTTATAGCGTATTTTTGTAATCTGAGTAGCTGGGAGCAGTTCCTTTGACCATCGGTATCCACAGTCAAGGCAACCATAATCCTCGTGTGGCATTCCATCTATCATCTCACATCCACCCAGGATAAGTTCTCCCCGCTCTTCAGCTTCAAAAGCTTCATGGGACGGATAACCATATAATATTGGTGCAGTCCTATCTGATCTGCATTTTGGACAAATAACCATACTGCTGTCACCTTCTGCTTACAAAATACTAATTTTCATTCATTATTTCACAGTTTTCAATTTCCTTTAAAGTGCGACCATTTTCATCTTTCCATCGAGTCAATCCATTATCACTTTTACCAACAACAAACATCGCAGCACCTGATGGACTTGAAAAAAGCATATCATCCTGCAATATACCATCTACAATATTACTGGTACGTCTTTGCTCTTTTATTGTGTCAGGAACAGTGCTATCATCTACTGGAGATATTTGGCTTCCTTTTAGTACAATAAATCCTTCAGATGTGATAGTTCCCTGTGCCTCAATTTTTCCTATATTTTTTATGACACGCTCCAGATATAGTTTTAAATCTTCTTTTTTCTCCGTTTCACCAACTGCATCTTCTTTTGGAATAGCATTAGTATATGCATCCAATACCTTATAGCCAAGTGCATTAATTAGTACTTTTACATTATCAACAAATTCTTCCATACTTGCAACTTGGGATTCTTTTAGCACAGTATTTTTATATGTGTTTTTTGTGAGAACCTCATATCTATTACACTTTCTTGCAATTTCAACAAAGCGATTTTCAAGATACCTAATCAACGCTTTATTAAGGTCTCTTCCAATAAATATAACAGCTGTATTCCAGTAATATTTTTCTTTCTCTGCCTGTGCATCCCTTAAATGCTGAACCAATCGTTCCTTTACGTTTTCTGCTTCTCCTATATATACAGAATCTTTCCCGTTATCTTCTTTGCAGAACAAAAAATATACTCCAGCTTGCTTTATATCGTCTCTATTACATGCAGATACCTCAATCCGTGGAATTTTGATAGCTTTACCATTCCAGTTTGACAATTCTGCCGTTATTAAGCTATCTGCAGTGCCATTGACCAGAAATAGTTCTATTGATTTACCATATGCCATATCTTAAGCCCTCCGTAATTTTTAATTAGTAAAGGTAGATGAACCACCAATACCAAAATACTTTTCAAAGAAAGTCTTCAGCTTGTCAATGACACCCTGTTTCTTCTTGGCTCTGCCACCACCGCCAAAGCGTGAAATTGGCGGCATAAGTTTATCTATGTCCGTTCCGGCTGTTTTGATCTCTCCGTCACGGAACGCATTCTCCATGAACTTCCGTGTATCTTCCGGCTTCAGCTTTTCTTCCGTGATAATCGCATTAAGGTCATGGTCTCGCTGTTCCACCACATACTCATGCCATTCATTCATGACATCATCCACATCATTGATTCCTGCAATAAAAGTTTCAATGAGCTGTTTCTTGCTACGCAGTTCCGGGCTGGCATCAATCGCCTTATTGATGGTAATCAGGACTTCCTTGTCTTCGCAATGGGTATCATGATACTTCTTTACAAGCATGAGAATATAATCAATGTTAATTTCTATCTGCCGGATCAGCTCAATCTCAAATACTACATCATCCGTAATATCCGCGCTTTCCTGACGCTTGCGTTTCCACTCATCACGCAAGTCCTGATAGCGTCCAAGGTAATCCTGTAAATCACGTTCGGAAATCAGCTCTTTCCCCTTGAAATCATCAAAGGAAAGCAACAGATTTCTCATACGGAGAATTGCACCAAACAAAGCAATAAAATCCTTCTGGTTCTGTTCTCCGACAATCTGTGGCTCTGACAAAGGAAACTTATTATTCAAATCTTCCATCATATCCACATACCCCGGCATTGGCTTACCATCTACAGATTCATATCCGTAATAATAATCCTTAAAGCTCTGCAACAGAACAATACCTCCGGCATTCTTGTCTCCGAACAGGGAAATGGCACTATCCACTCGCTTTTGCAGATTTCGGAAACATACAATATTTCCAAAAGTCTTGATGGAATTTAAAATACGATTGGTACGAGAAAATGCCTGTATCAGCCCGTGCATTTTCAGATTCTTGTCTACCCACAGCGTATTCATGGTTGTGGCATCAAAACCTGTCAGGAACATATTTACTACGATCAGAATATCCAATTCCTTGTTCTTCATACGAAGTGACACATCTTTATAGTAATTCTGGAATTTATCACTTGAGGTATCGTAATTCGTATGGAACATTTCATTATAATCCTTGATGGCTTCTTCCAGAAATTCTCTGGACGGCTGATCGAGTGCAGAGGTATCCTCTGAATTTTCTTCATCCAGAATACCATCCGATTCTTCCTCATTTGCACCATAACTGAAAATGGTTGCAACACGCAATTTCTTGGTCGGGTCTGCTGCCATCTGCTTTTTAAATTCCTGATAATATAGTTTTGCCATCGGAACACTCGATACTGCAAAAATAGAATTAAAACCGCTGATACGCTGTTTTTGCTTAATCTCCTCTACCTCATCCCGTTTGGCAGAAGCCACCTCGGCGATATTAGTCAGTGTATTATATATGTAAGTTTTATCCCCACGATAGGTCTTCTGGTCAAAATGCTCCAGTATATACTGTGTCACAATTTGAATTCGTTCAGGAGCCATCATAACCTTTTCACGGTTGATGTCCCAGACCATCTCGTCTGTGATTTCTTCTTCCACATCCATCGTTTTAATATAATCCACCCGGAATGGGAGAACATTTTTATCATTAATCGCATCCACAATCGTGTAGCTGTGGAGCTGGTCTCCAAAGGTCTGACCTGTAGTAAAGAATTCTGGATTTTTTGCTCTGCCGGAATTAACAGAGAAAATCGGTGTTCCTGTAAATCCAAACAGATGATATTTCTTGAAATTCTTCACAATCGCAGTGTGCATATCCCCGAACTGACTGCGGTGGCACTCATCAAAAATAATAACGATATGTTTCGTATAAACTTCATGGCCCGGATTCTTTTTTATAAAGGTAGCCAGTTTCTGAATTGTAGTAATAATGATGTGTGCGTCCAGGTCTTCCAACTGCCTTTTTAATATAGTAGTCGAAGTATTGCTGTTAGCTGCCCCTTTTTCAAAACGGTCATATTCTTTCATGGTCTGGTAGTCCAGATCCTTACGGTCAACCACAAACAGCACCTTATCAATATAAGGCAGCTTCGATGCCAGTCTTGCCGTCTTGAACGAAGTCAACGTCTTGCCGGAACCTGTGGTATGCCAGATGTAACCACCACCCTCGACACTGCCGTACTTCTTATAATTATTGGCAATTTCGATACGATTGAGAATTCGCTCCGTAGCCGTAATCTGGTACGGCCGCATGACCATCAGCATATCCTCAGATGTAAAAATACAGTACTTCGTAAGGATATTCAGAATCGTATGCTTTGCGAAAAAAGTCTTTGTAAAATCAATCAGATCTGGAATCACACGGTTATTGGCATCTGCCCAGAAGCAGGTAAACTCAAAACTGTTACTGGTCTTGGTTTTACTTGCTCCCCGTTTCTCATGCTCCTTTTCCGCATTCCGTCTGGTGCTGTTAGAATAATACTTTGTATTTGTACCATTGGAAATGACAAAAATCTGAATGTACTCATACAGTCCGCATCCTGCCCAGAAAGAATCCCTCTGGTAACGGTTAATCTGATTGAACGCCTCACGGATGGCTACACCTCTGCGTTTCAGTTCAATATGCACAAGAGGCAGACCGTTTACCAATACTGTAACATCATAGCGGTTGTCATGCTTTGCACCATTTTCCGTGCCAATCACATACTGATTGATGACCTGCAGCCTGTTGTTATGGATGTTCTTTTTATCTATGAGTGTAATATTCTTGGAAGAACCATCATCACGAGTCAGGACTTGAACATTATCCTCCTGCATCTTCCTGGTCTTTTCCACGATATGCTCATTTGGATTGGCAACAGCATTTTTGAAAAAGTCATCCCACTCTGTGTCTGAAAACTGATAGTTATTCAGTTCCTCTAATTTCTTACGTAGATTGGCAATCAGGTCTTTCTCCGTGTGAATAGGCAGATATTCATATCCCTGTTCACAGAGCAGACGGATAAACTCCTGCTCCAGTGCTGCTTCGCTCTGGTAACTGTCAGAACGCTTCTTGACTGGCTCATATTCTGTGACAACGGTATTCTCCGATGTCTCCGCTACAATATTAAAGTACGGCACATCCTCGCCTCCTTACTTTGGTAATTCTTTAAAGGATAATAGCTTATCCCTGTAATATTCATACTGCTTCTGGCGTGCTTCGATTTCTGCCGGAAGTCCTGCGGACAGGTCATTGCAAATACTATGAAATTTATTCAACACCTTCACAATTTCCCATTGTTTTTCTATGCTCGGAATAGCAAGCTGATACTCAGCAATCGTTTTTCCTGTTAAGGATGCTCTTGTTGTAAATGCGCAATGGCTTGTAACATACTTTCGGAAATCTTCCGTAGAAAAACAAAATGCACAATATTCCGGCAACAGATAATTTGTTTTTGGAGTTGCTTTAATGGTAAATCCATTAAATACACAATCGCCAATATCATCAAGCATTACCGATGACCAACCAACATCTTCTGCTGTCTCTGACGTTCTGGTAAAAAACACATCTCCACGGTGAACTCCCAACTTTTCAATTTCTGCAGGAGTGCATTCAACCAGTGCGGTAATATCCTCTCCGTTAAGAAATCTGTTATTATAAACATCCGTATATCGGATAAAAGGAATACCTGAACCAAAGAAATCTTTTCCTTTACTCAATCCATTACGGAAATCAAATAAACTTCCCATTGGCAGTGTAACATAACCAAACACATATTGAATGAGCTTAATTGCACTCAGCTCTGTCCGTCTGTCTGTCTGTCTGTCTGTCTGTCTGTCTGTCTGTCTGTCTGTCTGTCTGTCTGTCATGAGCGTGCTGCCTGTTTCAGCAAATGTCAATAGCAAATCTCGATAATATTCATATTGCTTCTGGCGTGCTTCGATTTCGCCTGGCAAGCCAATATTCAAGTCAGTACAAATAACATCAAAATGTTCGATTACCTGTACCAACCTTTTTTGCGTATCAAGCGGTGGAACAGAAATAAGCACTCTTCCAATATCATCCTTATTTATTTTTGTAGGTGTTGCATCCCACAAAATCCATTTACTTAATTCTCTTCTGCCCCAAACACTTTCCAAATAATACTTCAAATATTTGCTATCAAGAATATCTGCATTTGGACGCAACAATGCCAGCGAAACATAATAAGCTAAATCATCATTTCGCTCTACTACTGTACATTTTCCAATAATCCCTGCAGTAATCCTTGTCATAAAAACATCACCTATGCGGGGTTTAATTTTATATTTCGCATAAGCCTCTGTCGAAATGAATTTTTGTGTTCCATACAAATCATCAATGTTTTCTACACTCACAAATGGTATTCCACCGTTAGTATATTTTGGTGTTTGATGTGTTCCGTCATAAATTTCACAAACAGTATTCAGCTTAACTTTTTCAGATTTACACTCTTTTTGTATTAAAGTGTCTCTGTAATAACTATACTGTTTCTTCCGTAAGCTCGGCTGTAAGCTCGGCTGTAAGCTCGGCTGTAAGTAACGTGAAAGAGTCCAAAATATGGACTATTTCACGTTGTACCTCCAGAGGAGGTACAGGGAGCATAAACTCCTCTATCATAGGCTTTCTTATAGATTTCACGGTCGCACTTACGGCCTTACGCATAATAAAATTCTTAAAAAAAGCGCGAAAATAATGATAAGCGAACTTAACATCAACTGAATTATCAGTAAAATGTATACGATACACCCTTTGATGAATAGCATATTTGCCATTCACATAATGGTATATTTCTCCAATCCCACCTTCTCCAGGTATAATAATTGCTTCTTCATCATATTCCCATTCATTTTTTCTTTTCACGGTTTGTGAACGTATAAAAAATGGATACTTTCCATCTTCCTGTGCTTCATTGCCATTACTGCTTCCAGTTCCAACTTCTGCCAATTTTTTTATTGGTTTATATTCAACTCCGTCAGGACAGAATTCTTGAATCAAATCATCAATTTTACTCATTTTTCTGTCCTCCACTTAATTTATGATATTGTTTTTTCCATGCACGAGACGGCTTTCTACAAATACCATCTTCAGATGTAAAAGCACAAATATTTGTAATGGAATTATTAGCACATATATCTGGGTTATTTGCTCTGCATCCATATGTCTGCACTTCCGTGTCAAGTTCATTTAACGGGGCATTAAAAGACACTTTTAATTCTTTTGTACTCATGAGTTCACCTCGATTTCTGCGATGATTTTATCAATCTCATCACGGAGCACTTGCTCACGGGCAACAATTTCTTTGATTTCCGCATTAAGTTTCACAATGTCAATTTTCTCTCTTGTATCTTCGGCTTCAACATAAGTGGATACAGACAAATTATAATCATTGCCAGATACTTCTTCATAGCTTGCCAAATGTGCAAAATGTTCCATTTCTTCACGCTTAGCAAACACATCTACAATCCGATCAATGTTCTCTGGTGTCAGCTTATTATTGTTAGTAACCTTCACGCACTCGCTTGTGGCATCAATAAACAGTGTCTTGTTGTCTGCCTTGTTCTTTTTCATTACCATGATACAGGTTGCAATCGAAGTGCCAAAGAACAGGTTACTCGGCAACTGAATAATACAGTCGATATAGTTGTTGTCTACCAGATATTTACGGATTTTCTGCTCTGCACCACCACGGTACATAATTCCCGGAAAACATACGATGGCAGCAGTTCCATTGGATGCAAGCCATGATAAACTGTGCATAATAAACGCCATATCCGCTTTACTCTTAGGTGCCAGAACTCCAGCCGGAGCAAAGCGAGGATCATTGATGAGCAATGGATTTTCGTCTCCCGCCCATTTGATAGAATAAGGCGGATTAGACACGATCAGCTCAAATGGCTCATCATCCCAATGTTGCGGACTGAGCAGTGTATCTTCACAAGCTATATCAAATTTATCAAATCCCACATCATGCAGAAACATATTAATACGGCACAAATTGTAGGTTGTGATATTGATTTCCTGCCCATAAAAGCCATTACGGATAGCATCTTTTCCCAGAATTTTCTCAGCCTTCAAAAGCAATGAACCCGAACCACAAGCAGGATCATATACCTTATTGATTTCTGTTTTACCTACAGTTCCAAGCCGTGTAAGCAATTCGGATACATCTGCCGGAGTAAAGAATTCCCCACCAGATTTTCCGGCATTTGATGCATACATAGTCATAAGATACTCATACGCATCTCCGAAGGCATCAATGGAATGATCTTTCACATCTCCCAGATTCATCTCTCCTACACCATTCAACAGTTTAACAAGTTTTTCATTTCGCTTTGCAACTGTAGACCCCAGTTTATTGCTGTTTACATCATAGTCATCGAACAGTCCGGCAAAGTCACTCTCTGCCTCGCTGCCTTTCGCTGATTCCTCGATGTGACGGAACACACGCTCCAGTGTTTCATTTAAGTTTTCATCATTCGCAGCATTGGCACGGACATTACAGAAAAGTTCACTCGGAAGGATAAAAAAATCCTTTTTCCTCTACCAGTCCTTCTCTTGCTTCTTCTGCATCCTCATCCGGCATTTTTGCAAAATCAAAATCCGTGTTGCCCGCATCAATTTCACCATTGTTTATGTAATTACACAAGTTTTCGGAAATATAACGATAGAACATCGTGCCAAGAACATAATTTTTGAAATCCCAGCCATCAACTGCTCCACGCAGTTCATCTGCAATCGCCCATATTGCACGATGAAGTTCCTCTCGTTCTTGTTCCTTTTTGGTATCAACCATTCTCTTTTCCTCCGTCATTTATAATATCAGACAGATCTTCCTCTTTATTCATTATACGTCTTGGATCTATCGGTTTTTCTGCATCCTTTGGTATCATCCACATTCGCCCGATAAGAACAGCGCCTTTAACTCTGCCTTCCTTGCAAAATACTGCAACTCTTCTTTGCGAAACATTCCATTTTTTTGCTATTTCCGCTGATGATAAATAATCCATTCGTTTTCCTCCATCAATTCCAACAAATGATATTAAGATTATTATATTCGAGATTGCGAATAGTTGCAAGCTAATTTATGCCCCATATTTCATTTGCTTTAGTTATAATCAAACGGCCATCCTCGCACTTCACTTCAATCTGCTCTCCGATGTCAAATCCCAACTCCGACAGCCACTGTCCCTTAAGTACAATGCTTGGTGTCCTTTTGTACTGGTATCCGCTTGCTTCGTAAACTTTCATTTCTCTATATTTTTTATATGCCATAGGCTTCTTCTCCTTTTGCTGATTTATTAGGCTTTTGCGGTAAGATTAACTTCCGCTAAATTATTGCTTCTTTTGCCAATTTATATGTTTTTTGTGATACCCCCTTGAACAAGGGAAACGACAACGGGGAATAATTTCCTCGTCTAAGCACAGTTTTAGAATGTAAATTATAGCGATATGTAGAGGCACAAACGCCCATTTTATGCGGGTTTCAGGCACTAGGGGGATATCCAACTTTAGAGTCTTAACACCTGAAATGCTTAAGATATGGGCGATCCCATTCCTCTGGTACAGCGCCTTTACCTCCGCATCCATTTCTTCCTTCTCCCCCAGCAGTAATGTCTGCATAACGGAAGCCTCTTTCTCCGGGAATACCTTTGCCAGTCTGTCGTGTAATCTCCTTCGAAAGGCAAACAACTTTTCTCTCAAAAAGCTATAATCCTCCTCCGCTGCCAGAACCTGTGCTTTCCGCACTCTGCCACCGATGCCCTTTCCCGCAGAATAGGCCCGCACGTCAAATTCCCCGTGATTGGTCGCAGCATCGAAGTGCGAAAAAAACGCCTTCCAGAACAATATGCTGGCCCAGTCTCAGGCTCTGTACCTCCTGTGTGTTTGTCAACTCACATTGTAATTTTCCAGAATAGGAATATTTTAGATCGTTTTGAATAATAGAAATTGATTTCAGAATAATCGTTTCAGAAGTTCTTGTGTCTATCCGTCCCGTGATCCTCACCGGACTTCCGTCAGGCGGCAGTACGCCGGCATCCCCGGTGTCTGCCCCCGTCAGTATTCTTCCTATGGCGAGCACTATCACGAGACACAGACACGCCATAAAAAGCGGTCGTCTCATTAAGCTCCCTTCCGCAGGCAATCCCGCCTGCCCACAGTCAGGACTGTTCCGACAGTCCAACACTAAAACAGTCCTGTCCCGCATAAATTCAAAATTTACTGTTCCAAAGTCGTTACATAATCCAGATTCCGTTCAAAAGTGGAATTGCTGAAGGTAGATGGCACTTCGCCGTTGACCAGGATCTGTACTTTATTGATATTATCCAGTTCCACCAGGGAATTCACGATGGAGTAAACTGCTACCTCCGTGGAAACATTGTTCACCACGGTCAGGAAGCTGGAATCCAGATTCACATAGCAGATGCCATCTTTGGTCAGGATATTGATGATCTTGGTCTCCGGATTGATCACCGGGTACAGACCCTCAATCTGTCCGCTGGGTCCCGCGATCAGTTCCTCCACCACGAATCGCTCCAACGGAGTATTGGTGGAATAATGCTTTTCTCTGTAGGCCGCGATCAGCTTATCACCGTCTGCATTGGCAAAATACAGCTTTACCTTCACCAGTTCATAGGTGTTGATCTCGTTACCGTCATTATTGATGAACTGCTCGGCATTCATCCAGCCTACCAATTCCCCTGCATTGTCATATAACTGACTGCCTTCCACGGTAATCGTCACATATTTCACATTGGACAGCTGCGTCAGTGTCCTTACAACGGCCGCCCGCACCAGTACTTCTGTGGTGACCGAAAGTTCGGAATATGCCTTATCCACATTGATCACAAGTTTTCCGTCTTCCACATCATAATCCAGAACCTGAAATCCCATGTCAAAAGGCGCCTTATATTCCAGCTTTTCCGGGGTTGTGGAGAGAAATGTCATGGTCTCTTCCAACTGTTCCTCCGGTGTCTTGGTGTTCAGATACTGGTCATGAACCTCAACCTTCGTCTCTGCGGTATTTACATAATACACCGATATCTTTTTGCCGGTCTCCGGCTCTCTCGTGCCACAACCGGTCAGGACTGCCAGCAACATCAGAAGCATACCGGTCAAAACATATTTTTTAACTCTCTTCATAACTACACAATCTTTCTTACAACAGCTCCGTCTAAGAGGCGATATATGTCAGCGGGATCTTCACCAGGAAACAGGAGCCCTGCCCCTCGGTACTCGTCACCGTAAGGGATCCCTTGTGCATCAGGACGGCGCTCTTGGTGATCGCCAGTCCCAGTCCCGTTCCGCCGATCTCTCTGGAATGAGACTTGTCCACACGATAGAATCTCTCGCAGATATGTGCCAGAGCCTCCTCCGGGATACCGATTCCGGAATCACTGACTTCAAAGGTAAAATACTGATGATCCGCATCCAGTATCACCTTCACCCAGCCATGATCCTTATTGTATTTGATGGCATTCTCCACCAGATTCGTCATGATCAGGGTCATCTTAACTTCATCCACCTCTGCCACCACAGGACGGACGCTTTCAAATACCACTTCCACATCCTTCTTCCGGGCGATGGGCCGCAGTCTCTTTAAGATCAGTTCCGTCAGATCATTGATGTTCAACGATACAATATTCAGATCCTGTACCTTTTTATCCATTTTTACCAGTGCCAACAGATCCGTAATGATCTGGTTCTCTCTGTCAATCTCGGAAGCAATGTCTTCCATGAATTCTCGATACAGCTCCGCCGGTACATTTTCCTGTGCTAGCAGGGAATCCGACAATACCTTGATGGATGTCATGGGTGTTTTCAACTCGTGGGACACATTTGCCACAAATTCCTGTCGGGAATCGTCCAATGCCTTCATCCGCTTCAACAGCTGGTTGAACGCATCTACGATATGTACGGTCTCCACATAATCTGGCACAGAGATCGTCTCATCACTGAAGCCTTCCTTTACCGCATTGATGGCCTGTGTGACTCTGTTGAAAGGTCTCGTCAAAGCTCTGGACAGTATGATAGCCAGTGCCAGGATTGCCACCATCATGATCACTTCCAGAATGTACGCCTTACGATTCAGCACTTCCTTGGCATTTACGATACTGTCATTGGAAATGCTGGTCAGCATAACGCCCCGGATGGCATCCGGATTCCTTTTTCCGTTTTCGTCCGTAGTGTTTGCCGTGGTATCCATGATGGGAGTGGTCATTTCTATGTAACCGTGCTCCGGGTCATAATGGGAAATGTTTTCCCCCTGAAAACATTTGATGACCTCCTCGGAAATGATGGTCTTTCCTTCACTGATGCCGTAGGTATCTTTTTCCACCTTGAAATTCTTGTTGATGATCATAACGCGGCCTTCATACAGATTGGACAGCATCTCCAGTTCCGCATTGATGACTTCTCTGGAATTGCCGGTGTCCTCTCTGACACCATGGCTGCTTAAATAATTGTTGCTGATCAGATGATTGGCCAGGATCATCAACTGGTTCTGTACCACTGTGGTCCGCTGTTCCACCGCCAGATCCTCGTAATTGCTCACGATGCCGTGGCGCATGGCAATACAAGGCACCAGGCCGATCACCAGCGTCAGCAGGAAGATCCTCGCCCGCAGACTTCGAAGCGCGATCATGCTCTCCAGCTTTTCCCATATAGTTGCAAAACGTTCTTTATTCCATTTTTTCACAGTATAAAAACCTCAGTTCCGAACCTCTCCACGCCATTCACAAAACCGCACGATAAATCGTGCTCTCCGCTGCTTCGCAGCTACTTTTGTTCATTTGCGTGGCGGTGGCTCTATTCGAGCCACCTTCAAAGATAAGAGAAATTGATTCTTACATGCAAGCATGGCGAATCATTTCCTCTTATCTTTGAAGGTTCTCATAGTCTCACTTATTATTAAAGTAGTACCCGACGCCCCATTTGGTATGCACGTATCTGGGCTCGCTGGGATTGGACTCGATCTTCTCACGCAGTCTCCGGATATGTACATCCACTGTACGCACATCACCGGGATAATCCGTACCCCATACCAGCTTCAACAAATTCTCCCTGCCGTATACCTTGTCGGGATTCAGCATCAGAAGTTCCAGCACTTCGAACTCCTTGGCCGTCAGTCCGATCTCCCTGCCCTGGATGTAGGCTCTTCTGCCGTCACGATCCAGCTTCATATCGCCGCTTTCCAGAATACCGGTGTTCTCTGTGGTTCCTTTTTTCGGCTCCATTCTGCGGAAGATAGCTTTGATCCGGGCTTTCACTTCCAGAATGTTAAAAGGCTTGGTTATGTAATCGTCCGCGCCGTATTCCAGTCCCAGGATCTTATCCATGTCATCACCCTTGGCGGTCAACATGATCACCGGTACATTGGAAAATTCGCGGATCTGCTGGCAGACCTCAAAGCCGGTCAGCTTCGGCAGCATGACGTCCAGTAATATGATGTCATATTCCTTGTTATGCGCCATCTGCAATGCTTCCTCACCGTCATAAGCACAATCCACTTCCATGTTGTCCTGTTCCAGACTGAAACGGATTCCCTTCACGATCAGCTTCTCATCATCCACTACCAGCACTTTCTTGCCTGCCATCTTTCCTTAACCTCTCTATCCCTTACTTTTCTCTTCACGGTCCCGGCATAAGCCCTCATTGTACCGTGATCTTATCACACAATTTGTCATACGCGTTCTGTTTGATCCCGGATACCTTCATAATGTCTTCCTTCGTCTGAAAGGCTCCGTTTTGCTCCCGGTAGCGCACAATATCTGCCGCCCGGGAAGCTCCGATCCCCGGCAGCGCACACAATTCCTCCGCAGATGCCGTGTTGATATTCACAAGTCCCTCCGCCGTCGCTTTTACCTCGGCTTCCAGAGTCTCCGCTTCCTCCAACGTTGGAAAATACAGCTTCTGACCATCCGTCACCGTTTCTGCCAGATTCACATAAAAAGGATCCGCCTCCGCTGTCATACCTCCGACCAGTCGCAGGGCTTCCTCCGCTCTGCTGCCCTCCGGCACTTCCACGACTCCGGGATCCCGCACTGCGCCGCAGACATAGACATATATCATCTGCGGTTCAGCCTTTGCCGGTTCCTGCACTGTCACGCTGCTGCCTACAGGCTCCGCTGCCTGTTCCACCGCTTCCAGTGAGGGAAATTCCGCCACATCTTCTCCGGATGGAATCAGCACAATGGCCTCATCCTTCCTCTGACAGCCGGTCATGAACATCACCAGACTGAAAAACATTCCGATCAAACCTGCATATTTTGTTTTAAAAAACCTTATCGAAAACATCATAGTCCCCTTTCCATTTTCCTGATTCCTTCACAAAATTTCAGGGGATTGCCTCTCTATGCTGTTAACTTTCATTGTACTGGAATCGCACGGAATTTACAAGCCGTTTTCGCATTTGTGGTCACGATTCAGAACCCATTCGCAAAATTGCCGCTACGAGGATAGCCCTGGATCATTTCCACTTGAAAATCACAATACCCACAATCGCCACGGCCATGCCGATGGCTTTCCGCCACTCCCAGGGCTGCTTCTCCACACCGAACCATCCGAACAGTTCGATAATATATGCTACAGCAAGCTGAGCGACCACAATAAGCATTACCGCTTTGGCCGGTCCCAGGGCATCCATACTGCGGATCACAGTGTAGGTGATAAAGGCTCCGATGGCCCCTCCCAAAAGCATATATCTGGGCTCCACCTGCGCTATCTTCAAGAATGAAGTCCGCTCCGTACACAGCCATGCCCCCAGACATACCAGCAATGCTGTAAACTGCACAAATGCACTGGCGGTCCAGATGCCGGTGGATTTCGTCACCTGGGTGTTGAACACTCCCTGGATGCTCATCAGCGCACCGGAAACTAAAGCAATCAAAAAACCGATCATAGGATTCTACGACCTTTTCTTTTTAGTAGTAGTCTATCCTGTGACCGGTTCGTTCATTCATATTTTATTGTAACGGTTTTATTTCTCTGTACCACCTACCTGTCCGGCTATGGTCTCGTCCAGCTGCTGTACCAGAGTAGTCACGTCGTCACCGTTCCATACCTTGGAAAACAGTACTTCCAGCTGCATCCAGAAATTTCCCGTCTCTAGCATCTTCGGCAATGACACACTGTCCGCATATTCATCGGCAAAGATCATAAGCGCACCGTTGTCTGCATTCTCTGCCGCCTGAAGACTTGCCGGCATTTTGCCGGAGCGTTCATACAGGCCGTCCGCATATCCTTCTGCCAGATACGCTGCGAAGCAGTCCGCCAGTTCCTTGTGTTCCGAATAGCCGTTGATGACTGCCGCTCCCGTAACAGACAAAGATCTGCTCTGCAGTTCGGCGCTGACATCCGGCATACGGGCAATTCCGTAATTAAATGCAAGGCTGCCGTCCGCTTTTGCCTCTTCCAGCCGTTTGACCACATCCGTGGTTCCGATGGTGAACATGGTCTTGCCATCGATAAAGTCCTGGATCACAGAATCATAAGTCACCGTATCGGATTCAATAAAGAAGAACTGGTTCAGTGCCTTGTACACTTCCAGACACTGAATGGTCTCCGGATTATTGATATCAATATCATTTCTGTCATCCCCGGGATCACCGCCTACGATCATGTAGTTGCCTACGATCCAGTAGTTGTAGAAAATATTGTTCACGTCCCATTTCATGACACCTTCCACACCTTCCGGTGCATCAAAGGTATCTGCAATATTCAGCAGATCATCCACTGTGGAGGGAAGTGCTTCCGCGAAATACTGCTCTGCCAGCGCATTTACCGCTGCCTCATCCGCTGTCACCTGTTCCGTGGTCTGGTCTTCCGGAAGAGAATCTTCCTCGATGATCTCTTCTCCTTCCCCTATGGGTTCATCATTCTCACTGCTTCCCGCCAGTTCCTTCTCCGCCTGCTGGGTTGCCCAGGTTCGAAGATAATCTTCATTATATACCAACGCACTGGTATCAAAATAAACCGGGTAACCGATCAGCTTCTGATCATAGGTTACCGCAGACAGAGCCGCCTGGGAAAAATGGTCTGTATTGCAGATTCCCACAGTGTCAGGCACTTTCGATGCCAGTCCTGCCAGATAAGCCTTTTCCAGAGAGTCACTGCTCAACAGGTAGATATCCGGTATCTGATCGGAATGCAGGGTCTCCTGATTGATAGCTTCCAGATATTCACTGTCAGAAGTAAGTACGGGAATCACACGGACTCCATTGTTCTGTTCTCCGAAGGATACTGCTGCCGCATTGATATAACCGGACAATGCCTCATCGGAATACCAGCAATAGATTGTCTCCTTTCCTCGAAACAGCTGCAGTCCGCTTCCGCTCTCCTGTGTCTGACTCATCTCCTGCGTACTTCCGTAAACAGCTGCAGCAGCCATGGCTATCACAGCTGCTGTAGCGATAATTCTTTTTTTCAAAAACATAAATTCACCTAAACCTCTTATTCGATACAGGTGTCCAAAATAGCAATCATTTCGTCCACATTTTCCCGGGTAATCACGAGAGGCGGTACGAAGCGGATAATGTCCGCACCGGCATTGATCAGAATTAATCCCTTCTCCAATGCTCTGTTAATAATGTCTCCTACCGGATGGTCAAATACCAGTCCCTGCATCAGTCCCACACCACGGCGTTCTTTGATACAGTCATACTTGTCTGCCAGTTCGTTCAGACGCTGTTCCAGATAGGGAGCCACCTCTCTCACATGTTCTATTATATGGTCCTCTTCGAATAAATCAAGCACTTTTTCCACTGCTGCGCAGGCTAAGGGGTTACCGCCGTAGGTGGTTCCGTGATCTCCCGCTGTCAGAGAATGCTGTGCTACTTTCTCCGTCATCATAAATGCACCTACCGGTACACCGCAGCCCAGTGCCTTGGCAGAAGTCATGATGTCCGGCTTCACGCCGAAACGCTGCCATGCATACATGTAACCGGTACGTCCCATGCCGCACTGGATCTCATCCAGAATCAGCAGGATATCCCGCTCATCGCACAGATCACGAACCTGTTTTAAGAATTCTTCATTAGCGGGACGCAGTCCGCCCTCGCCCTGTACAGTCTCCATAATGATGGCACAGGTCTTGTCTGTCACCTGATCCAGCACACTCTGGAAATCATTCAGTTCTGCAAATTTGATATGTCCGATCATGGGCTGGAACGCCTCACGATACTTGGGGTTGCCCGTTACTGACAAAGCTCCCATGGTTCTGCCGTGGAAGGAGTGATTCATGGCAATGATCTCATGGTCGGTACAGCCATCCTTCAGATACGCATATTTTCTGGCAGCCTTAATGGCACCTTCCACTGCTTCCGCACCGGAATTGGTGAAAAAGACACGATCCATGCCGGATACTTTTTTGATCTTACGAGCCGCCTCGATGGCAGGCACGTTGTAATAATAATTGGAGGTGTGGATCACCTTGTCGATCTGTGCTTTCAGCGCATCGTTGTATGCCTTGTTCTGATAGCCCAGGGCAAATACAGCGATTCCCGCTACGAAATCCAGATATTTTTTCCCATCGGTGTCATACAGATGTACGCCTTCGCCCTTATCCAGAACGATCTGATAACGGTTATAGGTATGCAGCAGGTCTTTTTCCGCCTCTGCAATATATTCTTTCATAGTGTCGCTCATTTTATTTTTCCTCCTCATCGGATACGATCGCAGTTCCGATACCCTGATTGGTGAAGATCTCCAACAACAGGCAGTGTGCCAGACGTCCATCCAGAATATGCACACGGTTTACACCGTTGCGGATCGCAGAAGTACAGTTGTTCAGCTTCGGCAGCATACCACCGCCGATGTAACCGTCGTGGATCAGTCCCTCTGCCTCGGAAGCTGTCAATCTGGAAATAAATGTGGACTTGTCATTGATGTCCTTGTACAATCCCTCGATATCCGTCAGAAATGCCAGTTTCTCCGCATGTACTGCTTTTGCGATAGCGCAGGCCGCATCATCCGCATTGATATTGTAGGTGTGATAATCCTTGTCCAGTCCAATGGGAGCGATGATGGGCAGGTAATCCTTCTCCAGCATGTCAAAGAGAATATCCGGATTCACGCCGGTGATCTCACCCACATACCCGATGTCCTGACCGTCGGAATATTTTTTCTCTACCTGAAGCAGGCCGCCGTCTTTACCGCTGACACCTACTGCTTTCACGCCCAGCTCTTCCACCATGGTCACAAGGCTCTTATTTACCTTGTTCAGTACCATTTCCGCGATCTCCATGGTCTCCTCATCGGTGACACGCAGACCGTTGACGAACTTTGCCTCTTTTCCGACCTTGCCGACCCAGCGGCTGATCTCCTTACCGCCGCCGTGAACGATGATGGGCTTGAAACCTACCAGTTTCAACAGCGTTACGTCCTTGATGACGTTTTTCTGCAGTTCCTCATTGCTCATGGCGCTGCCGCCGTATTTTACCACGATGATCTTACGGTTGAATTTCTGTATGTAAGGAAGCGCCTCGATCAGCACCTCTGCTTTTTTCATTACCTGTTCCATATCTTTTTCCATTTTTATCCTCATTTCCGCAGATACCGTGATCCGCCTGTCATTTATCTTTCCGGTCGTTCTTTTTTAGGAACGATAGTCCGCATTGATCTTCACATAATCATAGCTTAAATCACAGCCCCATGCGGTAGCTTCTGCCTCACCCATATGCATATCCACCAGTGCGGTGACTTCCGGATCGGAGAGGATCTTCGTGGCCTCTTCCTCGCTGTAATCACATGCCACACCATTACCGAAGATATGAATCTTGCCGCTCTTGCTCTCAAAATACAGATCCACATTTTCCGGGTCGAATTTGGCTCCGGAATAACCCAGTGCACAGAGGATACGTCCCCAGTTGGCATCATGTCCGAAGATAGCTGCCTTGGTCAGAGAAGAACAGATCACGGATTTTGCCAGAGTTCTGGCATCTTCCTTGCTGACTGCGTTTATTACTTTGGTCTCGAACAGTGCTGTGGCGCCTTCGCCATCTCCTGCCATTTTCTTTGCCAGGAATGTGGTGATCTCATGCAGTGCCTTGCAGAAGTTGTCGTAATCCTCGCCCTCTGCGGTAATCTCCTCGTTGCCAGCCATGCCGTTGGCCAGCACCAGCAGTGTATCATTGGTGGAAGTATCTCCATCCACGGAGATCATGTTGAAGGAATCCACTACGTCTGCGCTGACGCACTTCTGCAGCATCTCCTTGGAAATTTTCACATCTGTGGTTACAAAACCTAACATCGTACACATATTCGGATGGATCATACCGGAACCCTTGCACATACCGCCCAGAGTCACAGTCTTGCCACCGATCTGTGTCTCGATGGCGATCTCTTTGGAAATGGTATCGGTGGTCATAATGGCATGGGCTGCATCGGAGCCAGCCTCCAGAGTATCTGCCTTGGCTGCCACCAGTTTCTCGATGCCAGCGGTGATCTTGTCTACGGGAATCTGCATACCGATGACACCGGTGGATGCAACCAGTACGGCATCGGTGGGCACGCCCAACAGTTCTCCGGCACATTTTGCTTCTGCTTCACAGCAGTCCAGTCCCTGTTTGCCGGTGCAGGCATTGGCGATTCCCGAATTGACTACCACTGCCTGTGCAAATGCAGAATGTTCCACGATCTGCTTATCCCACAGTACAGGAGCCGCCTTTACCACATTGGAGGTAAAAGTACCAGCTACGGTACAAGGTGCCTTACTTACGATCAGTGCCATATCCTTACGATTCTGATATTTAATGGCAGCCTCCACACCTGCTGCCTCAAAGCCTTTTGCTGCGGTCACACCGCCCTGGATCTGTTTCATGTTGGAATAATCTCCTTTCGCTTCCGTTTTATTTATGATGTCGGGGTCAAAAGCCCCCGACTTTGATGCCTACGGATTGCTTCGTGCTACGCGCTTCCACAATCCTGGCATCTATTTATTAAACGCCGTAATGTTCTCTTCATTCAAAGTAAAGTCGTAGTAGTTCAAGTCTTCCCGCTTTGTCCATCCAATGCATTTCCAGAAAGCGTTTCCGATGTCATTCTGGGTAAAAGCGATCAGGCTGACCTTGTTGATATGTTCCGCTTTCAGAGCATTCATGCAGTGGACGACCATGGCTTTGCCAATGCCAAGTCTTCGGTAATCTTCTCTGACACATACATGGTACAGACAGCCTCGTCGTCCGTCATGGCCGCAGAGGATGCCACCCACTACGGCTCCATCCTCCCCGATGGCTACCACACTGGTGCCGGGATTCCGGTTGATAAAACGTTCCACACCTTCTCTGGAATCATCGATGCTCCGGATACCGAAACCGTGAATGGTCATCCAGAGGGCATGCAGACCGTCATAATCTTCTATGGTCATGGGTTTGATCGTAAACTGTTTGTTCATGTATGTATTTTATCCTTTCTAATCCTTTCCGTATCTGCTTTAAGGGAAGCATGGAACCAGCTCCAGGCCTTCGCTCTCAGGAAGCCCGAACAGCAGGTTCATGTTCTGTACCGCCTGTCCTGCGGCACCCTTTACGAGGTTATCCAGTGCACCCATCATAATGATACGGCCGGTACGCTCATCAATGACAAAATTGATGTCCACGTAGTTGCTGCCTTCCACCCACTTGGTCTCGGGGCAGCTGCCCTTATCCAACACACGGACGAATTTCTCGTTTGCATAATATTTATCATAGACAGCTTTTACTTCCTCATAGGTAGGAAGTGTACCGTCCGGTTTTCTCTTCAGTGTTGCATACTCGGTTGCCAGAATTCCTCTGTTCATGGGTACGAGGTGCGGGGTAAAATTAATGGTCACCTGGCAGTTGCCCGCATAGCCTAACTGCTCCTCGATCTCGGGGGTATGTCTGTGGCTTGCCACGCCGTAGGCTTTCATGTTCTCGTTCACTTCGCAGAACAGGTTGGGCACCTTGGCGCCTCTTCCTGCACCGGAGGTACCGGACTTGGCATCCACGATCAGGGTGTTCACATCAATCATGCCTTCCTTGACCATGGGATAGGCCGTCAGGATCGAACAGGTGGTGTAGCAGCCGGGGTTGGCTACCAATCTGGTCTTCTCCGTGATCTTGTCACGATTGATCTCGCAGAGTCCGTATACTGCTTCCTCAATGAACTGAGGAGATTTGTGCTCGATGCCGTACCATTTTTCATAGGTGGCCACATCCTTGATCCGGTAATCAGCAGACAGATCCACGATCTTCACCTGAGAGAGAATCTCCTCTGTCAAAAGGCCCGCCAGAAATCCCTGAGGGGTTGCGGTAAAGATCACATCTACCTGCTTCGCCAGTTCTTCCAGATTGTCATCCTTGCAGATATCCTCCACCAGCTGGAACATGTTCTGGTATACCTGATAATACTTCTTATCTATATAGCTTCGGGAACCGTACCATACGATTTTGGCATCCTTGTGGTTTAACAGGATCCTTACCAGTTCTCCTCCGGCATAACCGGTTGCTCCGATGATTCCTACTCTGATCATTTTTCTACCTCTCTTGTTTATGTCATCGTTTTTTATTTCTGTCGCCGCCATACTTGTGTCAACGAATTGCTTCTGTCGCCGCCATACTTGTGTCAACGATTGCTTCTGTCGCCGCCATACTTGTGTCAACGAATTGCTTCTGCCGCCGCCATACTTGTGTCAACGAATTGCTTCTGCCGCCGCCATACTTGTGTCAACGAATTGCTTCTGCCGCCGCCATACTTGTGTCAACGAATTGCTTCGCAGCAAGCTGCTCACGCAATTCTGTAAACATTCGGAATCCGCTGATTTGCTACGCAAATCGCTACTTCCTCATGTTTAGCGGGTCACAAGTTCAAAAGCCTTATCATGCAAGCATGAACGGCTTTTCGACCTTTTGACCCTGACACCATGATACCACTTTTTGTCTAAATGTCTACTACTTTTTTCATTTTTATGCACGTTTCTCGGATTGTTGTGTATATTTATGCATATATTCATACTATTTTTATGGTTTTATGCATTATGGCGGAATAATATTCATTCTGTTTTCCGCGTACTTTTCTTTCCTATAAAAATCTGTTACAATAACTATGCTGTACTTTCGTTTGCAGCATATCTATTTTGTGGCTCTTTATGGTCTGTTTTTCCCGGATTCAAAGAGCAGAAATGAGGAAATTATGGCTTTTGACGGCGTTACCATTGCCTGTGTAATATCAGAATTAAAAAAAGAACTCATCGGCGGACGATTATATAAGATCGCCCAGCCGGAAAACGACGAACTGCTGTTGACCATCAAGCAGCCCACCGGACAAAAGAGACTGCTTCTGTCCGCCAGCGCTTCCCTGCCCCTGATCTATCTGACGGAGAGTAACAAACCCAGTCCCATGACGGCCCCAAACTTCTGTATGCTGCTGCGCAAGCACTTACAGAACGGCCGTATCGTGAACATTTCCCAGCCGGGGCTGGAGCGTATTGTGCATATCGATATTGAGCATCTGGATGAAATGGGGGATCTGCGCCACAAGACGCTGGTCATGGAGCTGATGGGCAAACACAGCAACCTGATCTTCTGCAACGATGACAATACCATCATCGACAGTATCAAGCGGGTATCCGCCGCAGTCAGCAGTGTCCGCGAAGTCCTGCCCGGCAAGCCCTACTTCATCGCCCACACCCAGGATAAACTGGATGCCCTGACCTGCGACGAGACTACTTTCCGGGAAACCCTTGCCGCCAAGCCTCAATCGGTCTTCAAGGCAATCTACGGAAGCTTCACCGGTATCTCCCCGGTACTGGCACAGGAACTGTGCCACGAGGCAGGCATCGACGGGGAACGCCCTACCGCGGCATTGACGGCAGAGAATCATCATGCCCTGTATGAAGTTTTCTCCAAAATGGTCACTTCTATCAAGGAAGAAACTTTCTCCCCCTGCATCGCTTACACCGGCACCCGCCCCGTGGAATACGCGGCGGTTCCCCTGACCATGTACAGCACCGGAGCGGATCATCTGGAATCCTACACCTCCATGTCCGCCCTGTTGGAGCATTTTTATGCGGAGAAAAATACCCTGACCAGGATCCGTCAGAAATCTTCTGACCTGCGCCGTATCGTGCAGACCGCTCTGGAACGGGATATTAAAAAATACGATCTGCAGCTGGCCCAGATGAAGGATACGGAGAAGCGGGAAAAATACCGGATCTACGGAGAACTGTTGAATACTTACGGTTACAGTGCAAAGCCCGGTGACAAATCTCTCACGGCGGTAAATTACTATACCAACGAACCGGTGACGATCCCCCTGGATCCTACTCTTTCCGCTACGGAAAATGCGAAGAAATATTTTGACAAATACGGAAAACTAAAGCGTACTTATGAAGCATTGTCCGAATTGACTACTCAGGTAAAAGAAGAGATCGACCACTTGGAGACCATCAGCACGGCCCTGGATATCGCCCTGAAAGAGGAAGATCTGGTGGAGATCAAGGAGGAACTGACCCAGAGCGGCTACATCCGCAGAAAGGGCGGCACGAAAAAAGCAAAGATCACCAGCAAGCCCTTCCATTATCTGAGCAGCGACGGCTTCCATATTTATGTGGGAAAAAATAATTTCCAGAACGATGAACTGACCTTCAAATTCGCCAACGGAAATGACTGGTGGTTCCATGCCAAAGGTATTCCCGGCTCCCATGTAGTAGTAAAGACCGAAGGGAAGGAACTGCCGGACCGGACTTTTGAAGAGGCCGGCCGGCTTGCTGCCTACTATTCTAAGGGCAGGGAGCAGGAAAAGGTGGAGATCGACTATGTCCAGAAAAAACAGGTCAAAAAGCCGGCCGGTGCCAAGCCTGGCTTCGTGGTCTATTATACGAACTACTCTCTGATGATCGACAGTGATATCTCCGGAATTGAAAAGATCAGCGACTGACTTTTGACGATTCCGGCGCATCTTATATGGTCGTTACCGTACTATGCATCAGATAGCATATTTTATGCATAAATATACTGTATATTTTTCATTCTATGCATTTATGTGCATATTTTAATTTGTTTTATTCATATTTTTGATTTATTTATGCAACTTTTCTGCTTGCTTTTGCGATTATAATGTTGTATAGTAATTGTCAGAGCGTAACACACGATCCTAACATCTGATGCATTACGGATTGCTTCGTGCTAGAGCATCGCGGTTTCAGGGTTTTTGCCCCTGGCATCATACACACTATAAAACGGAGGATTTTATCATGAAGGAAAAAGTAGTTTTGGCTTATTCCGGCGGTCTGGATACTACCGCTATCATTCCCTGGCTGAAGGAGAATTTTGACTACGAAGTTATCTGTGTCTGTGTCAACTGCGGACAGGCAGAGGAGCTGGACGGTCTGGAAGAGAGAGCAAAGGCTTGCGGCGCTTCCAAGCTGTATATTGAAGACGTTATCGATGAATTCTGTGATGATTATATTGTTCCCTGTGTACAGGCTCATGCCGTATACGAGAACAAGTATCTGTTAGGTACTTCCATGGCAAGACCCCTGATCGCCAAGAAACTGGTAGAGATTGCCAGAAAAGAAGGCGCTGTAGCCATCTGCCACGGTGCAACCGGTAAAGGTAACGACCAGATCCGTTTCGAGCTGGGCATCAAGGCTCTGGCTCCCGATATCAAGATCATCGCTCCCTGGAGAAGCGACAAATGGAACATGGACTCCCGTGAATCCGAGATCGAATACTGCAAGGCTCATGGCATTCATCTTCCTTTCTCCACCGATTCTTCCTACAGCCGTGACCGTAACATCTGGCACATCAGCCACGAAGGTCTGGAACTGGAAGATCCTGGCAACGAGCCTAACTATGAGCATCTGCTGGTACTTGGTGTGACTCCCGAGAAGGCTCCCGATGAGGGTGAATATGTGACCATGACCTTTGAAAAGGGTGTTCCCACTTCCGTTAACGGTGAGAAGATGAAGGTCTCCGATATCATCCGTACCCTGAACAAGCTGGGCGGCAAGCACGGTATCGGTATCGTAGATATCGTAGAGAACCGTGTCGTTGGCATGAAGTCCCGTGGTGTCTATGAGACTCCCGGCGGTACCATCCTGATGGAGGCTCACCAGCAGCTGGAAGAGCTGATCCTGGATCGCGATACCTATGCATTCGAGAAGGAAATGGGTGCGAAATTCGCCAGTCTGGTATACGAAGGCAAATGGTTCACTCCTCTTCGTGAGGCAGAGCAGGCATTCATCGAGAAAACCCAGGAATATGTGACCGGTGAAGTAAAGTTCAAGCTCTACAAGGGCAACATCATCAAGGCCGGAACCACTTCTCCTTACTCTCTGTACAATGAGAACCTGGCTTCCTTCACCACCGGTGATCTGTACGACCATCACGATGCAGAAGGCTTCATCAATCTGTTCGGTCTGTCTCTGAAGGTTCGTGCCATGAAGTTACAGGAGAACGAAAAGAAACTTGGTAACTAAGAATTAAAATAATGAGGTGTCTATGATAACTGCACAGACTATAATTACTGTGGTGATCCTGTATCTGGTGATCATCAATGTTGTGGGATATGTGATCATGGGTGTCGATAAAAAAAGAGCCATCCGGGGTGCCTGGCGCATCTCGGAGGCTTCTCTTTTTTTTTCACGGCGCTTTTGGGTGGCAGTCTGGGATGTATTCTGGGAATGCAGCACTTCCGTCATAAGACGAAGCACTGGTATTTCAAGTACGGAATGCCGGCGATCCTGGTGGTACAGGTACTGCTTTTTGCCCTTTTATTCAAATAGGAAATATGCTATACTTCTTTTATAAGATGTCGGGGTCAAAAGCCCCCGACTTTGATGCCTACGGATTGTTCCGTGCTACGCACTCCCACAATCCTACCCAATATTCGCATATCGTGGGATTATCATCCCACTTTTATGCTCATATCGGGGCGGGTCCTAAGGTCTTTCACCCACCTATGAGCAAGCTCATGTGGGCTTAGACCTTTTGACCCTGGCATCTTTATATGAGATAAAGTCCGGGAGGTATCGATATGCATATAGCAGTGTGTGATGATAATGTAGCCGACAGAAAGCAGCTGGAGCGTCTGTTAAAGCGGGAATCCGACAAAAGAGCAGCGTCTACGGGTATCATTTATACCGATTCTTTCGGTAATTCTACCTCACTGCTGTCCAATCCCATGCAATACGATGCCTTCTATATTGATATGTGTCTGACGGAAGGCATCACCGGTACAGAAGTGGCAAATGCGCTGATTGCCCAGGGGGTGAACGCACCCATCGTCATGTGCTGTTCCAAGATCAATTACAGAGCACAGTCCTATCCGGAAAATGTTATTTTTCTGGACAAGCCCATCAAAGTAGCGGAACTGGGACAGAGCATTGATCATGCTCTGGAGATTATGTCTAAGGCAGTTCCTCTCATAGAGCTTCGAGAGGATGAAGATACCGTCTATGTCACCGAACCGGACATCCTCTACGCCGAAGAAGAAGGCCGGAATGTCATCGTCACCCTGAAGGACGGTCGCACCGTAAAAGTAGCCACCACCGCTATCAATTTGTTCTCTCAGATAGAGAATCACCCTACCTTCTTCGCTCCCACCGTCAAGACGATCCTTAACGGCAGATACATGGAGAAGCTGGGCTTCCGCAAAGTCATCATGTGCGATGGCAAAAAAATTTGCTCTGCACAGAGACTGTGTTGCTTATGCGAAACAGCTGCTGGCGGAATATCATGCGTAAAAAAGACTCCACTCTCTCGAATGAAGTCTTAGAAAATTTGAACTCGAAGTTCTCAGAAAATCACCCGTATCGTCGTTCCTTTTCCGGGTTCGCTCTCCAGTTCCAGTTCAGCGTGGCTCTTGGCGATGATATGTTTTACGATAGCAAGGCCCAGTCCCGTGCCGCCGGTGGATTTGGAGCGGCTCTTGTCCACACGGTAGAAGCGCTCGAAGATCCTCTCCTGATGCTCCTTGGAGATACCGATGCCGGTGTCTTTTACCACCAGATAGGTATGCCCCTCTCTGGCATAGGTCTGTACATCCACACTTCCTCCCGGATTGTTATACCGGATCGCGTTATCACACAGATTATATAAAAGTTCTTCCATCATCTGACGATTGGCTGTCACATAGCATTCCGTGCCGTTCAGCGCTATGGTCACATTGTGCTTCTCTGCACTCATTTTCAGCATTTCCACACAATTCTGCGCCATTTCATGAAGATTCAAAAGCTCCGTATCCGCTTCCTCTTCCGTTCCGTCCAGCTCCGACAAACGAATAATATCATTGATCAATGTAAGTAGACGATTTGCGCTGTTATGAATCCCGTGAGCAAAACGCACCGTATCCTGTTCGGAGGCCATGCCGGTCTCGATCAGCTCCGCATAGCCAGAAATGGATGTCAACGGGGTCTTCAGTTCATGGGACACATTTGCACTGAATTCCTGACGCATTCTGGCATTTTTCATAATGTCCTCATGTTGTTTGCGGATCATGGTCATGAACGGTGTCAGTTCCTCATAGGTCTGCATCTCTGTACATTCCCCGATATTCTGTGCCAGTTTCTCAATGGGAGCCACCAGCTTCGTGGTCAGCACTCTGGCCGCCACCATGCACAGCACCAGCAGCACCACAAAGATCCCCACCATCATGGGCAGCGCCTGACTGAAAATGCTGTAAATGCTTCTGGCATCCTTGGACAGTCGCAGGATGCTGCCATCTTCCAGACGGATGGCATAATAAAAGGTGGACTGGGACAAGGTCTCGGAATTCCGGACTGCTTCACCTTCGCCGTCCCGCATGGCTTCCTGGATCTCCGGACGGGAAGCGTGATTCCCCATGGCCACAGAATCTGCCTCATTATCATACAATACCTGTCCGTCACTGCCGATCAGCGTCAATCGCAGATCCGATTCCACCGGCACTCCGTTTTCCTTGATCTCTTCTACCGAAGAACAGCTTTTTAACAGGGAACCATAGCTTTTCAGATCCTCCAGTACCTGTCTGCGGAACAGATCATAATACACTATCGTGATCAGTACCATGGTAAGCAAAATCGTTACCGTGGCAATGAGGATCATCATTTTGTTAATCTTTTTCTTCATCTTCTGTTACGCTTTCTCGCCGTTCATAATGTATCCCACATTACGCACGGTCTTGATCAGACTGCCCTCTTCCTTCAGTTTCTGCCGCAGCGTCTTGATATGCATGTCCAACGTCCGGGATTCTCCCTCAAAATCGATCCCCCAGACGCGGTCCAGGATCAGTTCTCTGGTGGTCACAATGCCCGCATTGGTCATCAGAAGCTTTAACAGCTCATATTCTTTGTAGGTCAACTCCACAGGCTCCTTGCCTACCGTGACAGAATGTTTCTCTCGGTCCAGCACAATGTTCCCCAGCTTCAGCACCTTATCTTTTTCCTGACTCTTCTGACTTCTCCTAAGCATTGCCTTTACCCGGGAAATCAGTTCCATGACACCGAAGGGCTTCGTAATATAATCATCTGCCCCCAGATCCAGTCCCTTGACCTTGTCGATCTCCGTGGTCTTCGCCGTGACCATGATCACCGGCACCAGCACCGTGTCCTGTCTGGTACGTAGCTTTTTCACAATGCTCAGACCATCCTCGTCCGGCAGCATGATGTCTAATAAAATCAGATCCGGTGTGGTATCATTCAGCGCCTCATAGAAATCCATGGCGGAATCAAAACCTTTTACCTCATATCCCACATTGGCCAGGGCAAAGGTCTCGATCTCCTGAATATTTTTGTCATCCTCTACTACATAGATCAAAGCCATCTCACAGCACTCCTCTCTGACTGTGCTTTCTCTTCTTAACTATACCTCGGTAAATCCTCACTCCGCAAGCAGTTTTGCATTCTTTTCCGCAAGACGTTCCTGCTTTGTGGGCGGTAACTGGTATTTCTCACGGCATGCCAGCACTTTGCTCTGGAAGTCCTTGTTATCTTCCTGGCGCAGTTCATCCAGGTAAGCGTGGGTATCGAATTCATCCTCATTCACCTGTACCAGACAGACTGCAATATTGGAGCAGTGATCGCTGACACGCTCAAAGTTCGTAATGACATCGGATAAGATGAAGCCCAGTTCAATGGTACATTTTCCCTTACGGAGTCTGCGTACATGGCGCTGCTTCACATCCAGGCTCAGTCCATCGATGACTTCCTCCAACGGCTCCACCTGTCTTGCCAGATTCAGATCTCCGTTCTTAAAACTGGTCATGGTAAGATCCAGCACATCGTGTACCGCTCTCTCGAATACCTTCAGTTCCTCCTGCGCCTTCTCGGAGAATACCAGCTGCTTGTCATGCATCTCCTGTGCCGCTTCCTTGATGTTGCGGGCATGATCGGAAATTCTCTCAAAATCGCCGATGCAGTGCAGAATCGTATTTAAAGTCTCACTATCCTTATTGGAAAGCTGTTTGGAACTCAATTTCACCAGATAGGTTCCCAGTTCATCCTCGAAGCGGTCCACATCCGTCTCCATCTGTGCCACCTGCTCTGCTTTCGCCTCATCGAAATTATGCAGCAGCTCCATAGCCAGATCCATGGCTTCCCTGGACTTATCCGCCATCACAGAAGCCACCAGTCTGCTCTGCTCTACGGCATAGGCAGGCTTCTCCAGGAAACGTACATCCAGTAAGCTTAAAGTCTTGTCTGTCTCGGACATTTCCTTCACGTCCTCATGGGTCGGCAGCGTCAGGCAGGCCAGCTTCACCAGACCGTTGGAGAAGGGAAGCAATACCAGCGTAGCCGCGATATTGAAGCAGCTGTGAACTACTGCGATTCCAAAAGGTGTTGCCACTTCTCCCAGAAAAGCAAAGGGATGAATGGCATTGACCGTATAGAACACTCCCAGGAACAGGATCGTTCCGATAATATTAAAATACAGATGAATCAGAGCCGCACGTTTTGCATTGCGGGAAGCACCGATACCGGAGATCATGGCGGTAACACAGGTACCGATATTCTGTCCCATGATAATGGGAACTGCTGCGCCAAAGCTTACCGCTCCGGTCATGCACAGTGCCTGCAAAATACCTACGGATGCGGAAGAAGACTGGATCACCGCTGTGAGAATGAGTCCTGCCAGCACACCGAATACGGGATTTTGGAACTCGATCAGCAGATTGGTAAACTCCGGTACCTCTGCCAGCGGTGAAACTGCCGCGCTCATGGAATCCATGCCAAACATCAGAATTGCAAAGCCCACCAGGATGGTTGCCGCATTTTTTAATTTGTCTTTATGGGAAAACAGTAAAATACCCACACCCACGATCGCTAAAATCGGGGAAAAAGAACTGGGCTTGAGCATACGGATCCAGAAAGCATCGCTCTCAATGCCCGTCAGACTTAAGATCCAGGAGGTCACCGTGGTACCGATGTTGGCACCCATGATGATACCTACTGCCTGTTTCAGACTCATAATACCTGAATTGACAAATCCGACTACCATAACAGTGGTAGCGGAGGAGGACTGGATCACACCGGTGACCACCGCACCCATGAGCACTGCCTTTAACGGGTTGTTGGTCAGTTTCTCCAGAATGCGTTCTAATCGTCCGCCAGATGCCCGGGACAGTCCGTCACCCAACAGATTCATTCCATACAGGAATAATGCAAGTCCTCCTACCATCTTCAGTAAATCAAAAAAGCTCATACTCTAATCCTCTCATTTTACATAACATACTTTACATTTTTGGTTTCTATCTACACTTTATCTTGCTTATGTAAAATGCGTTACCAGTGAATGTAAAATTTATGTAAAGTTGCAACGATGCAGAGCCATGAACTATTGTTCTATGCTCGTCAGATGCTGGCATCTGTAAGAGCATATGGCAATAGTTCTTTGGCGAGCAAGCCTCAATGAGCAAAAGGAACGCTCCGCAGGAGCAGTTTTGCGAATTGGGGCTCTGCATCGTTGCTGGGATCATCGAATTCTAGTATAATTTTACCCCTTCCATGTCTCCGGTCATACGGAAAATTGCCCACTGAGCAATATTTACTGCATGGTCACCTACCTTTTCCAGGTACTTTGCCATCATCAGATAATCCACCACACGATCCGCATCCAGGTTCTGCTCTCTGATAGCCTGCATCATTTCCGTTTTGACTTCGTTGAAGAGATCATCTACCATATCATCATGTTCTACTACTTTTCTTGCATTTGCCTCATCACCTTCCACAAATGCCTCCACCGAATTGTGGATCATCTCCTTGGCTTCTTCCATCATCTCCAGCAACAGATGTTCCTGTTTTCCTTCGGGATTCATGTTGCCCATACGCAGGTACAGTTCCACAATATCTGCCACATGGTCTCCGATCCGTTCAATATCCGGTACCACTTTCAGCGCTGCGGATACCAGACGCATATCTCTGGCCACCGGCTGCTGTCTGGTCAGCAGGCTCAGACACATAGCTTCTATACTTCGCTGCATATCCACCATGGTATGATCTGTATTCAACAGTGTCTTCAGAATGTCTTCTTTGTTCTCACGAATTCCATACACCATACGGTCATAACTGATCTCCGCATGCTCTCCCATCTCAGATACTTTATTTTTCAAAGTCTCAAGATCCTGTTCAAATAATACTCTGGGTGACATCTCCCATTCCTCCTATCTTCTCATCCAAAATCATCCAAACCGTCCGGTGATGTAGTCTTCTGTCCGTTTGTCCTGAGGTCTTGCAAAGATCTCGGAGGTTGCATTTTTCTCTATGACTTCCCCTACCAGGAAAAATGCGGTGTCATCCGACACACGGGCTGCCTGCTGCATATTGTGGGTTACGATGACCACGGTGTATTTTTTCTTCAGTGTCTCCATCAGTTCCTCGATCTTTAGCGTGGAGATCGGGTCCAGTGCGGAGGTGGGTTCATCCATCAAAAGTACCTCCGGAGATACTGCCAGTGCTCTGGCAATACACAGTCTCTGCTGCTGTCCGCCGGACAGACCCAGTGCAGATTTGTGCAGACGATCCTTTACCTCTTCAAAGATAGCGGCCCCCTGCAGGGAACGCTCCACGATCTCATCCAGTTCCTTTTTATTCTTGATGCCGTGCAGTCTGGGACCGTAGGCGATGTTGTCATAAATGGACATGGGAAAAGGGTTGGGCTGCTGGAATACCATGCCGACCTTTTTACGAAGCAGTGTGGTATCCACCCGCTTATCGTAAATGTCCTCTCCATCCAGAATTACTTTTCCTTCGACTCTGCAGCCGTCCACCAGGTCATTCATCCGGTTCAGGCAACGTAGAAAAGTAGATTTGCCGCAGCCGCTGGGACCGATAAATGCGGTAATGGCGTGGTCTGCGATCTCCATATTTACATCTTTCAGTGCGTGGTTCTCTCCATAATGGAGATTTAAGTTTTCCACGGATATTTTACTGTTAGCCATATGTTTTCTCCTTCTTGTGTTTTCTCTTACTCTCGTCTAAGCTTATTCGCCGCCAGCTTGGTCAGGAGGTTCAGGATCAATACGATAATGATCAGAACACAACCGATACCGAAAGCATTATCATACTGTCCCTTCTGCATCTGTAAATACAATTCGATGGTCAGGGTACCACCAGACTCCATGGCCTTGTGAGCCAGCTTTGCCAGATTGTCTCCGAAAACTCCGGTGAACTTCGGCAGCTTGTAGTCGCTTCCCGCAGTGAACAACAGGGCTGCAGACTCTCCCACGATACGTCCCAGTGCCAGAATGATACCGGTGACGATACCTGGCATGGAAGACGGCAGAAGGATCGTCCGGATCATATGCCATTTCGTGGATCCCATTCCCAACGCACCGGTACGATAACTGTCCGGCACGGTGCGCAATGCTTCCTGTGTATTTCTTGTGATCAGGGGCAGCACCATCAGTGTCAGGGTAAAGGAACCGGTGAGCAGTGAATAGCCGAAGCCCAAAGTCTCTCCGAAAAAGATCATACCGAACAGGCCGAAAATAATAGAAGGAATACCAGACAGTGTCTCCGTGGTGAACTCAATGATGGAGACCAGCTTGCCGGGTTTTGCATATTCATTCAGGTAAATGGCACTTCCCACGCCGATGGGGGTCGCGATCAACAGAGTGATCACGATGATGTACAGGGTATTCAACAGGTTGCCCGCAATACCGGTGGTCTGCTTTCTGGCACTGGTCACCGTCGTTAAAAATGCCCAGTTAACGGCGCGGATGCCTTTTACGAAGACATACAGGATAATTCCCAGTAAAAGTGCCACCGCCAGTGTGGCAGAGACATAAATGGCTGCCAGCAAAAGCATGTCTGTGGGGCGTTTTCTTTTTACATATAAGGTGTCCTTATTCATTGTCATCCGCCCCCTTTTTCAGTATTTTATTCAGTACGATATTGATGATCATAATAAATACAAACAGCACCAGTCCGATGGTGAACAGCACCTGTCTGTGCAGTCCGGAAGAATATCCCATCTCGCTGACAATAGCTGTGGTCAGGAATCGCACGGAGTTAAATGGCAACGGCACATTGACGTTGCTACCGGATACCAGTGTGATCGCCATAGCCTCGCCGATGGCACGTCCCACTCCCAGAACGATAGCCGTCACGATACCGGATTTTGCTGCCGGAAGGATGGAGCGGAAAATAGTCTGTACATGGGAGGCTCCCAGGGCCAGAGAGGAGGATTTGATCCCTGCAGGAACCGCCCGGATGGAAGTCTCACTGATATTGATCACAGTGGGCAGGATCATGATCGCCAGTACGATCACGGCTGACAGCAGGTTTGCACCGCCGGTGAACTGGTGTGTCGTGGATCCCTGGAAGATCAGTCTTTCTAATTTATACATGAGAGGATTCAGTAAGTAGATTCCTAACAGTCCGTAGATAACGGAAGGGATGCCGGCTAACAGCTCTACCGCAGGCTTTACAATGGCAGCCAGGGGCTTGGGTGCCACCTCTGCCAGGAATACTGCCGTCAGCACGCCGATGGGCACACCCAGCAGGATAGCCAGCGTCGTACCGACGATGGAAGTCAGGATAACCCACAGAATACCGAATTTCGGATCTGCCGCCGTTGGCATCCATTCCGTGCCGAACAGGATCTCTCCCAGACCTACTTTCATAATAGCGGGGGTACCGCTGATGATCATATATAAGGTGATAGAAACTACCGCCAGTACGGCGAAGAAGGCACAAATGGTAAATACTATTTGTGCCACAGTTTCCACGACCGCTTTATTTTTTCTGTTTCCCATTACGGAAGCGTGTGTTCCACTATTCATCGCTTTTTTCCTTTTTCTTTGTCGGCTATTATTTTACTGTGATCAGACCAACTTCGGAAGCAACCTGCTGTCCTTCGTCACCCAGTACAAAGTCGAACCATGCCTGTACCAGATCGTTCTGCTCGGAGATCTCACCCTTAGTAGCCATTACGAAGGGTCTGCTCAGGAAATAGTTACCGGCCTTGATGTTCTCTGCGGTAGCTTCTACACCTTCCAGGGACAGTGCCTTAACACTATCATCCAGTGCATCCAGGGAAGCGTATCCGATAGCTCCGGGCGTAGATGCTACTTTTGCGATTACTGCACCGGTGCTATCCAGTTCGTTTGCATATTTGCAGCCGTCTACCAGATCAACCAGCTCTTCGAACGCGCCTCTGGTACCGGAACCTGCCTCACGACCGATCACGATGATAGGCTCATCTGCACCGCCAACTTCTTTCCAGTTGGTAACTGTGCCATTGTAAATGTTGGTCAACTGCTCTTTGGTCAGATCTGCTACTTCGTTAGCAGGGTCTACACATACTGCAATACCATCGATAGCTACTACGTTCTCTACAACGCCTGCTGCCTTTTCCTCATCCTTTAAGCTTCTGGAAGAGTTACCGATATCTGCGGTTCCATTGGTTACAGCTTCGATGCCCGCGCCGGATCCCACGAACTCAGCGGTTACGGTTACATCAGGATATTCTTCCATGAAAGCTTCGCTCAGTGCATTGGCTAATTTCTCCATAGAAGTACTTCCTACCATGGAAATGCTGCCGGACAGATCTGTGGTGGTCTCAGCAGGTGCTGCTGCGCTGCTCTCTGCCACAGTGCTTTCTGCTGCGCTGCTCTCTACTGCGGAAGGCTGTGCTGTGGCTGCATCACCGTTACCGCATGCAACCAATGCGGTTACTGCTAATATTCCTGCTCCGATCAGAGCTAATAATTTGCTGTGTCTTACTCTCATAATAATGTCCTCCATGTTTTTGTTTTTCTTTCTCTTGATTACGCAATCATACTAACATGGGGGAAATTCACATAATATCACAGTCCGGTAATTTATTTGTAAGAATTAGGTAAAATCAGATGCTCTCCAGAATGCCGTCGGCAATAGCCCGGGCGATCTCGTCAAACCGGCTGTCAAAGAGTTCGTTGTCCGCATCCGTATTGATAAATCCCACTTCTATCAGCACAGCCGGCATATTTGTGCTGTTGAGCACCACCAGATTCGGTCTTTCATTCACTCCCAGATTTACGAACCCCACCTGCTCCAGTCCGGCATTGATGTTGTACGCCATCCTGGCTGCCGCTCCATAGCGGTTGTAGACTAAACTCTCCACTCCACTGTACTGGTTCGGATAAGGACTGGAATTGCGATGGATCGAGACAAAATAATCTCCTCCCACCTCATTTCCCTCCTGTGCCTTCTGATAGGGGGACTCATAGATATCTGTGGTCCGGGTGTAATACACATCCACTCCGTTTTCTTCTAAGATGCTTCCCACCGCCAGTGTCAGTGCCAGCGCATCCTCACTTTCTTTTCTTCCATTATAGGTGGCCCCGGGGTTCGCACCACCATGCCCCGCATCCAATACAATCAATGACATAAAAAAACTCCCGCATATCCTTTTGTTTCATGATATGCGGGAGTTTCCCCATTTAGATATTTTTTGCTTACTTTAAAATTGCTGCCGTCACTTCCTGCGGAATCACAAATTCCGGTGCTCCCATAGAACCGGGAGCCACTTCGTATTCGTCAAAGGCAATGACCAGTTCGTCTTTTTCATTAAAATAGAAGTTCGTCTGCTCCGTGATCCCCTGAAAATTGAATTCCGGCATATCGTCATTATCCAGGAAATAGATCACGCCTTCGTCCGCCGCCATCTGCTCCTGCATCTGGGTCTTAATGTTCTCGCTGATCGCGGAAATATAGTCGCTCCCTTCCACAAACAGATCTTCCAGTGTCACCACATTTCCCGTCTGTTTATCAATCGTATAAAACTGATTATTCTCGTAGCCGCTGGCTTCCGTCTCCAACACGCTTAATTTTACGGTGTAATACCTCTCATTGTCCGTAACGACCTCCTGGGACACATGCAGACCATGGTATCCTTCCTCGGATAAGGTATCCTCGAACTGACGGATCAGTTCCTCTACCGTAGCCTCCATATCCTGGTTGACCGCTTCCACACCGTCTTCCGACAGATTTGCTACCGCAGCCTCCTGTCCGACACCTTCCACACTTCCGGCTGCTGTGCCCTTAGGAGTGGCTGCCACTTCTCCAACGGAAGCACCTTCTCCTGCGTCTTCTCCATAGTTGATCTGTGCAAGTTCTACTTCAGCATCATGGTTCTCGTCACTGTAATTGTACTGCCGCACTGTTACCAGCCTAAAAAAGCCACCCAGCAACGGAATATTTTCCATGGCATGGGCTATCTGTATATTGGTATTTGGCAGTGCGATCATCACGACTGCTGCAGCCGCCACTGCTGTCCATGCAGAACGCCTTCTGGCGTGCTCTACTCTTTTTTTCTCCATCCGGGCTCTGTCGATACCTGCCTGCAGCCGTTCCCGTCCCGCTTCGGGTATTATCATATTCTCATACTCCTCTTTTAATTGTCTCAACTGTTCCTGTTCTGTCATATCTATTCTCCATCTGCCCGGTCGGTTCGGACCGGTCATGTTATCTCTTCCTATATCTTCCTATATCTCTTTGTCTGTATCTGTCTTATGTCCTGCCTATATATGATGTCGGGGCAAAATCCCACGACTTTGACTACGGATTGCTCAGCCCATGCTGCCCTCGAGGTTCAGCCGCAGTTTTTTCATCACCCGGTACAGCCTGCTCTTTACCGTACTCAGGTTCTCATCCAGGATCTTCGCGATCTCCTCCAGCTGCCTGTCCTCAAAAAATCGTAGGACTACGATGGCACGATCCTTTGGGTCAAGATTTTCTATTGCGCGCTTTAAATCAATATTTTCATAGATATCTTCACTTGCCGCCTGGATCTCCTCCACATCCACGCTCTCCTTCCGGCTGCGCAGGAAGCTGCACGCCTCGTTGATCACGATCCGGTACACCCAGGTCTCCACGTATTGCGGCTCCTTCAGGCTGTCACTTTTTAAAATAGCTTTATAGGCTGCTTCCTGTACAATATCCAGCGCGTCCGCTTCATTATGTACATAACTATAAGCAAGACGGTAATACTTCTCATACCCTTCCGTCAGGGCACGCTCCACCGCCTGTTCTTTTTTTCTGTCCGACATATATCCTTTCCTCACTTTTGAAAACTGCATGCAATTATTTTTCGGTATTTATTGTAACACATATTCTTTTGATATATTCTACGATTTTGACGCTGTATTCCCGCAAAAAGTTTCACCGACAAAAAATATTCCAGACTGAGGTTTTTTTTTCTTTTTTCTTTTAGTTTCTTTTTTTCTTTAGTTTTTTTCTTTTTTTCTTTAGTTTTTTTCTTTTTTCTTTTTTTCTTTTAGTTTTCTATCATTTTTGACGCAAATAAGCGGCATACGTCTCTTCATCAAGACATACACCGCTTTTCATGTTTATACTGTTACACCCTTTGCCAGTACGCTCCCACATTCCCACTTTTATTCAATTACTATGTCAGATACTTATTCTTCCTCAGAACCACTCTTTTTTCTTACATAGAATACAGCTCCAAAAACATTCAGTATAATACAGATACCTATAATAATGATTATCGTATTATTCCATGCATATTTTGAAGTGCTGTCATCTGTCTTAGGTGCAGGAATGGTTTCATCAGATTTGTTGTCTGCCTGACCGTTATCACTCATAATCTTGGCATCAACAACAATCGTGTAATCTGATGCATGGGTAAATACAAGTTCCACATTTCCATCCGGATCAATCTGTCCGGCGCTGATAAATTCCAGTTCTCCGGTCTGTTCATTGTAGTAGAACAGGTTCGCATACAGTCCTGCATTCTTTGATTCCATGTTGACGGTCAGTGTGGCTGTAAATCCAAACTCTCCGTCATAAGCAAGAGTCAGATTCAAGGAAGAATGTTCCCCGGTCACGTTATTGATCACATCCACAGGAATGGATTTTCCGGCGTCGGCTCCGACTGTCACATCAAAATCAATATCTCCAGCTGCATCAGTAATATCCTTTCCATAAATCTTCCAGGAAAGACCATTTCCCATATCCAGAACAAGTGTTGTATCTTTGCCCTTGATACTGTCAATTACATCTTTCGGTACTACAGTTGTTCCGTTCATTGCAACCGTTACCGTATCGCCTGCCTTAGCTTCTTCAAGCTGTGGCTTGATAACATCCCAGCCTTCCTTGCCGCTGTCGTCCTTGATGTATGGCTTAATTGAATCTCCTTTTCTCTGCAATTACCGGTGTTGCTTTAGTTACTTTAACAGTTATTGTTCTAGTTACGGTATTGTAGTTGTTTGCGTCATTAGGTGTAAATACTGCCTGATCTGATCCACTTTTTCTGCCATAGGCATCCTCCTTCTTCCTGAAATAAAAAGATCCGACCAGATTAGAACCTAATCTAATCTGAACGGAATACTCATTCAGGCTTGATATTTTCCAAGCAGAAATATTTTTTATCATCACCCTTTTGTTAGCTACAAGAATTTACAACCTTTTACACCAGCTGCATTATAGCTTTTCATTCCTGTTAGCAAATCTACAATAATTTTACTGTTAGCAATTTGCATTTTCTGTTAGCAAAAATGCTCATTTTTTGATTTGCTGTTAGCAGAAAAACAACAAAAAAACGGCAATGATTTTTCTCTCATTACCGCTTAAAATAGAGCGTTCCCTATAGGAATCGAACCTACAATAGAGTCTTAGGAGCTCAAGCCCCCGTTGGAAACCTATATTATTTTGAGTTAAGATAAGTCAATGAAATCATTGATTTTTCTACCCTTCCTGTAAATCCATGTCAAAATAAGAAAACTGAAAATCATCTAAGTTAAGCACCTCTCGCTGACAAATGAGTGACATTGTCACCCTGAGGGTTCAACCATTCCGTTCCTGCGAATTCATATTTATGGCTACCATTCTCATTTAGCAATGCAGTAATGATAACACTGTTTTCTTATTAGATTACTTATATTATAACGTGTACGAGGTCGGATGTCGATTGTTTTTTGACCATTATTTACTTCTATTTGCTTTAACTTAAAAAGCCGTAAGCTAATGCTCCCAGCTTTACATTTTTTTATTCCATCAGTTTTACAAACTTGAAGTTGTCAGTCCTTCTTGTTCTTTTCAATAGCATTAATAGTGCAAGCAAAACCTGTAATCATTGAAAGTAGTATTGCTCCACCCATTGCTTCGTTCATTCCAGCACCAAAGAAAAAACCGACCAACGCTGCAATTACCATAAGAATGATTGAAATGATTACTCTCATAATATATACCTCCATAAATAAGAATTTGACTAATTATTGTGTTTTAATGATTCTATAAACTACCCCCAATTGAGCAGGGTATGTTTCTTGAATCATTCCATTAAACCATATTGTAACGATATCTCCCACCTGAACATTTTCCGCTAAATTTTCTGCCGATACATAATACTCTCCATCATTCATCTGACAAAAGCCTTCAGCTGTACTCACATGCGTTACAAGAAGTTCTCCATCATCGGTAATTTCTTTTACTTTTGCATTAAAATTGATAACCTCTATTGGAATAGACGTATCATCTTTTTCAATATCTCTAAATATGATTCGTTCGTCATCAATGACTACTATGAGCTGACCTTCAGAACTCCTTTGATAATGATATCCGCTTCCGAAATTTGATTGATTATTTTCAGATGGTAACTCTGTCCCTGCCACTGTTGACACAATTTCTCCATCCATTGTTCCACAACCAGGCATTGACGCTACATATCCTGTGTCTTTATATATAACACCATCAACCATAACACATGGAGGATATGAGCCAGTATCTGCTATTTGCTCATTTTGTACTACATCATCATTTTCTTTATTCTCTGTTTCTACGGACACATTTCCAGACACAGGTTCTTTATTTTCTTGATTCGTTCCACATCCAGCCATTCCCAGTACCATACATAATACAAGCAGATAGATTACTTTTTTCATAATACATGCCTCCTTAACTTATATTTTTTAACTCTATAAACTGGAATTTGTCTCTATCAGAGTCCGTAATGAATTACCCACTTGTTATTGCTTAATGCATTTTCTAACAGCTTTTTCAGTTCGGATAGTTCAGAATTATCTGCAATGACATCAATAAATGCCTTTAGCGAACAAGGTGGAACAAGTGTAACACCACAGTATGCAAGCCCTTTGCCTTTGACGGAAAGTGTATGCCAATAGAAGTCAATGGATGTAAGCCTTTCGACAACGCCTTCCAAATAGGCGTCATCAACAGAAATACAGGCATATTTCCACGGCTCATACTCGTCATATCGCTTGCCCTGCTGAGGAGCATCCATCATAATTCCAAACTCGTGTTTTGCCATGTAGATCACCTCCACAAATATCGATTGAGATTTCACCTGTTTTAGGGAATTTAATAACTGTTATATTTTGTTATTAAATTCTCTGCAAACCCTTGAAAACACTGGATTTATCGCAGGTGAGCTTTCCCTTATTGTTTCCCTTGTGTTATATCGTCCCGTCAGTGTTTACGAACTCTGATAAGGGCAAATACAAGGGCAAGAAAAATCTATAAAACAGTATAACACAAAATAAAAGTGACATGGTGAACTGATTGAAATGCTTCTGATTTTTGTAACAAATGACTGATTGAATGATAAGGAGATTCTATACGATGAGAACAATATTTGCAGAATACAATCCACACAGAAACAGCATTGATATTTATACTTCTGCTGGTTATATGCTCCGCATTGACTGTCGGGAAACCGAAAAGGATTTAAAAACCACACCCGGATCAGACTGTGCATTGAACGCACTTGCCATTGATAAACCGCTTGAATATGCAAAATTATATCTTGATGAAACAATGCAGATATGGGTAGATGCAGAAGATTCATTAGAACTATGGTGAAAAATCTTTCATTAAAGTCACCTCCCATATTAAACCTGTTATCTTACCTATATCCTTACGCTTTCCTATCAAAAGACGTTTTCTCTTCCAAATAGTTCGGCAGTTCTTTCAATTCTGAGCTTTGGGCATTCTTTTGCGTATGGTATTCATTGAAGTAAATTCCGTAAAATTCTCTTTCCTTTTCCCGCTCAGCCGGAGTTCTTTCGCATCCCCATCCATAACTATCTCCCAGATAGGTCAACACTTTTGTTCCTTGATAAGAAATGTCGGCACCATATCCTTCGCCTGTCAGAATCGGACATTCCAGTGTGCCTCCTCCCGCCAGAGCAAACTTCTTTTGCGCAAGGTTGTTATTTTTCCCCTCTGCCCTCTCCAGAAAATCGAGCAATGATAATTCTCCGATTCCTTTGCATTTCGGATTACCATTTTGACTTTTTACCGCATTTTTAGCCTGCTGATATAATGCCTTTCTGTCAGGGGATACATCGGATATGTATTCTGCACATAACCTTGTTCTCTGCCTGTGAATAGATTCTAATTCCGTTTTACTCGTAGTGTTGGCAGCTCTCTGAGCCAGTTCCTTAATCTCAGAGACAAACTCTGCCTGTGACTTATTGCTTTTCCCTGCACTTGGAATCATAGACCAATCAGGTTCTCCACTTCTCAGCGATACACTATATTTTGTAATAGCAGAACTCGTTGCATTTGAAATCGAAATTCCCATGAATTCACCTCATATTTTCTACCTTCTCTGCATATATTTTAACCTCTATATATACTTATCCATTTATCATATTCATTCTTTAAAATTCTCATAACATACTTATTTCCTCTATTTTTTTATCGGATAAAATAACCTGTTCTCCTAGTCCCATATCATCAAACGACCATATTACGCACACAAAGACCATCTCTTTACAAGATGACCACTGCCTTAGCTTTATCTGCTTTATCTGCTTCCTGTTAATTTGTTTGTAAGCGCCAAATAATCCGGCGGTACCTATAAAAATCGCACTGGCTTCTGCACCTTCTACGGAATCACTGAACAGCCAGTTCTTACGTCCTACTGTAAAAGGTCGGATGGCATTCTCACTAAGGTTATTGGTGAAGCTGCAGCGCCCGTCCTCCAGATAGGTCATGGATGTTTCCCTGCGGTTCTTCACATAGGTCAGTGCTTTATCCAGGCGGGTGTTGCGGACTGGCTTCTGGCTGTCAACCCACGTCCAAAAGGCCTCGAGAACCGGTTTTTCCTTCTCGAGACGCATTTGTTTCCTTTTTTCATAATCCGTTCCGCACTTACCGGAAATGCTGCTTTCCAGTCTTGCCAGGCGGTCGCAGTAATGCACTCCCTGTACTGCCGGCTGGTTGTAATCCAGCTGCTTTCCTTTCGGGATCGCATCCACAAAGTATCGGCGGATATGTGCCCAGCAGGAGCACCGTTTGATGCCGGATACCTTGTTATACCCCTGGTAACCGTCGGTTTCCAGATATCCCTGAAAGCCGTCCAGAAAGTCTGCTGCATTGTCTCCGCTCCTCGTCGGGGTATATCCATACAGCAGGATGACCGGAAGACCATCTTCCCCGGTGCGGTACAGCCACATGAAGGACTGGCTTTCTGCACTGCGTCCGGGTTCTTTCAGCACCTGTACCCGGGTCTCATCTGCCATGAGAAATTCCCTCAGCAGAAGCTGGCGGTGAAAGTAATCATACAGTGGCCGGAAATAATGCCCAGCACTGTAGATGATCCAGTTCGCAAGGGTTGTCCTGCTGACAGCGGCACCATACTCTTTCCAGTCCTTTTCCTGACGATAGAGAGGCATGCCGTTTGCATACTTCTGATAGATTGTCCATGCAACCGTGGAAGAAGAAGCCGGACCCTTGCCAATAAGTGCGGGCGGTACTTTGGATTTGACGATCACAGACTTTTCCGTATCGCCCTTTCCTTCCTTACAGTCAGGGCAGCCATAGCTTTCCGTGTAGTATTCATAAACTTCACATTTGGCAGGAGTAAAAACGAGTTCCCTGCGGACGTATTCTTCTCCGATACGTTCCATCGGGCTACCGCATACCGGACAGACTTTATCTTCTTCATCCAGCGGTATTACTTCCTTATGAACCTTGAGACCTTTAAAAAGTTCCGCATGGGTAGCTTTTTTCTTCCGTGGACGTGGCTCCCGGCTGCAGTCTTCTTCCGGAAGTTCCGGATCCTGGTAAACTTCAGCTTCATTAAACAGATTCAACTGTCCGGGAATATCAGCCGGTGTCTTTTCGCTGGAAGAGCCGAAAAGTTTTTTCGTCAGATAGTCCACCTGTTCCTGAAGCACCATCTCATGGGCAGTCTTTTCCTCAATGATCGTTCTGAGGGAACGGATCAGTTCTGTCTGCTCGGACATTATCGTATTCAGTTGTGAAATGGTATCCTTCAGCTCTCGCAGCTGAATGTCTTTTGCACTGGAAGCCACGCTTTTTCTCCTTGGTTTTGATACCTTTATTATACCAGAAAAAGCAGTCTTCCTAAAGGAAAATCACTCTTGAAAAATGCCGAAAATATGCGGTTTGCAGGCATTTTTCTGTGCATGTTTTTATTCCTGTTTCAGGGCTTTGGGCTGGTCGATATCGATACCGGACATGAGCCAGTCAAACTCTCTCCAGGTCAGATTTCTGACCTCAGAGTGTTTCCTCGGCCACTGGTATCCGCCATGCACTGTCAGCTTTTTATAGATCAGTACAAAACCATCTGCATCGCGGTACAAGGCCTTGATCCGGTCCCGGCGTCTGCCACAGAACAGAAACAGAGAACTGGATGCAGGATCCAGCTTCAGCTGTTCTTCCACGACTGCACAAAGTCCGTCAATAGATTTGCGCATATCGGTGTAACCGCAGACAATGTAGATCCGTTCCAACCCTGAAATATCGCCTAACATAAAGAACCTTTCAGAATCTGAAGCGTTCTGGAAAGCAGCTGGGGATCCGTTTCATTGGTAACGCGTATCGTTGCAGATCCTAGAATGATCTCTAATGTATGAGGATTGTCAAGGTACGGAGTATGCTGTACCGGGAAGCGTTCCGGTACTATGTCAATGGGAACCACGTCCTGTTTGGGGCGGGGATTCTCAGAATGACCATAGGCAGGTGCCGGTATCTGGGCAGCTTCTTTTCGAAGCTGCTTTACCCAGTAGTAAAAGGTGCTGACAGCAATGCCGTGCTCGCGGCACCAGTCAATGTCTGTCATGCCACTGGTCCGGCATTCATTGATAAGTTTCAACTGTTCTTCCTTTGGAACTCGAGATTTTCTGGTGTTTGCCATGATGTTGTCCTCCATAATTGTAGTTGTTGTAGTAAAATAGTCTAACTACGATTATGAAGTTAGAAGCGGTTGTTGGCTAGCCGCGGGATTATTTGGCGCTTACATTTGTTTTATCCGGCACACGCTCCTGGGAGTGACTGTATCTATCAAAAAAAGAAGTCAGCAGTTTATTCACGCACTACTGACTTCCTATACTACTTATTTTAATTGCCTCCCACATCCATCTGAATCTGATATCTTGGAATCGTCCCATTTTCCTTTTTATAAGCCAGAACATCATAAATCATCTACTGTTACGTTCCCATTTGATACCTTATTCAAAAAACGATCTAATTCCTCTACATAGCCAGCCAGACGATATTCCTCATCCCTGTCATTACTCAATGAACCAATAAAACGATTGTTCTTATTGGTGCCAATGTTCAATAACGATAAATCCACAACTCCCGAACCGTATCCTTTTACTGTTGCACTTGTAGATGCCCCCGTAAAAGCATTACGATAAAGATTATTGTCTCCATCATTTTTTCCGTCAGAACAAATTCATCACCTAAGTCCTTCATTTTTGATTGGCATACCGGAGCCGGCATATGATATGTATAATTACCACAAATATTCTTATACTGACTATGATTCTGAATGATTCCAATTCCCATACAGGGTTCTCCTTTTTTCGTAATTTTTCAACCAGTTTGCAAAAAAATATTATATTTCTAAAGCA